>Ga0123342_1000781_pt1 | contig 51916 bp, 34 predicted proteins | sample Turbeawhitnodule_FD_89960 | JGI IMG/M metagenome (GOLD analysis project Ga0123342, IMG submission 89960) | Root nodule microbial communities of legume samples collected from Mexico - Turtle bean Mexico white nodule | ecosystem: Host-associated > Plants > Roots > Nodule | place: Mexico: Nepantla...
ATTTTGTTTAGTGGATTTCACCTTGGATTAGGTGAGACTGGATGTAGCTCATTTGAGTGAACCAGTATAACTGTTGTGTGTTCATTTCTCTTCATCCCTGCACTCGAATTCTTGCTTATCTGCTAATCTGCCAGAAATTGAATTTGTTCAATTAAAAATAAATTTGTTCTTTCTGGGCTTGTTCATACAGTTCTTATTTTCTGGAAAATCAGTTTGGTTCTGTGAACAAGATATATGATTGGTTAAATACAACTGGATCAAAGGTTACCCAATTTATTGTCAAACTAATAATTGAACCTTAATCACTTGCTTAAAAATTGTAGGTTACTGTTTTTTTTCTATTCACTGTTTTTCTCTTTAATATCAGTGTGTATGTGGCTTGCAAATTAATCTATATAACCTCGAGAATAACTTGGCTGATATAAACGTTTTCAAACATAAACAGTGTCAAAATAAATTTGTTCATTGCCAAATAAATCGATTTATTTTCTGTGTACTGTGATAAAAACTGATTCTGCGAGAAACTTTTAAAAGGTCAATTCACCCCCCTCTTGAACTTTGACACTATTGAACACAACACAAGTTTGGTCAGAAATTCATAGTAATAATTATTAATTAACCGATCATTTGGCCAGAAATATAACTTAAATGTTATTCACCAAGTTTGGTCAGAAATGGATAATAATATTATTAAATAACCGATCGTTCGGTCAGAGATATATATATAATAACATTATTAATTAACTGGTCGTTCGGTCAGAGATATAACTTAAATGTTATCCACCAAGTTTGGTCAGAAACTAATAGTAATAATTATTAATTAAACAATCGCTTGGTCAGAAGCTAGTAACTTAAATATTATCGAACGAACGTTCGATCAAAAATAGTTTTGGTCAGAAGTAATAACTTAAAAGTTATCCATCTATCGAAGCATTCAGTTAGAATACTTAATTGTTTAATCGAAATAAGGCAAGCAATTGTTCAAATGTGATCAAAATAAAGAAAGAAAAGATAAGACATATTGTTTAGCGCCCACACCCCGGGTCCAGGTAAAATTCATCACATGATTTCGATTGTTTCGTCCGGTGGAGGGATCTCCTCGGCTGGGTTCTCCATGACTTGGTCAGTATCCTCGACTTCTTCACCTTTAAGAGGCACCAGTTGCCCATTCACTATATCTTTGCCTAAGTCATAGCGAGAATCATCGGCAGGCATGCCGTGGAAAAAGGCCACCTGATGGACACCTTGATTGAAGTTTTCCTCGTTAATACACAGCATAAACCCCTGGAGTTTTTCAATCTCACCATTGAGGGATTATTTATCGGCCGTTAGGTCAGCTTTCTCATGCATAAGTTGGTCCCGTTCGGCCATTACTTTAGCAAGCGTAACCTTAAGAGCCTCATGTTCTTCTTTAGCCAGCTGGTTGCCCCTCTCCTTCTCCCTTTGACAGTCATCAACGACCTACAGAGCCTTCTTCAAAGAAACGGTCGAGTCGTCGAGTCTATTTTTCAACTTTGGGATCACGACCGACTCGGCCCTCTTTAGTTCATTGCCGATAGCCCGACTTACCACCGTCGCGCGACACTGAAGCTCCACCATTTCTTCAATCAAGTTCAAGGTGGGAATGACGACCAATATCCCTTCATCCTCCGGACGTAAGTCAAACTGCATAGTAGGGACCACCCTTAGTGATAACCCCAACATAATAATCGGACTACCGGACGACGTCCTAGTCTCGAGACGTGGTGCCTTTGACGGACGTCCTCTCTTCTTGCTTACGACCGGGGCAACAACGATGACCTAATGAGGTATCGTTTCTATAGCAGCCGGCTAGGGCGTGACACCAGCGATACTGGAGATCTTGCGGCCGTCCGCTTGCCTCTTCAAGCTCTTCATAAACTTGCTCAGGCTGAGATCCATCTTCAGAATGATATATGCAAAACACATGCAAAATTAAAACTACATTAAAAACTAATAGCAGAATAACCGAAGACAAAACAAAAACTCATACCGTTTAGATCTGCCCATTGCTTGGACGACCCATACAGAGCTACTAGTTCCCGAGTAGGAAGTCTACACGACAGTTGGTTTACGATCAACAATATTTCTTTATCAAAAGGAGTTAAAGATTTCCAAAACCGATTGTCGAGAGGGGTAGGTTTCTCGGTCCAATGGAACGGAAATTTAGTGGTTCCATCGGCATTGTAAAAAAGGTCTCGGCCGTCTGGTTCAACAAAAACCTTAAAGTAATATTCCTTAAAATTTTTATAAGAGGTGGTAAAAGCAGCAAAACGTACATTCCCAGGTCGACTGGACAAGGACAGCCAGCCTACGGGAGTACTCAGTTGAGTATTATAATAATACAGGAAGGACTCGGAAAGCCTGCAGAATTGCCCATGAATTTGGGTGCCACTGGGTAGGGGTGACGTTAAGAATCCGAAGGACTCTCGTGGTAAAATCATCAAAGGGGAAAGTTATGTGCAAGTGATAAAAGAATGTGCTATACACAAAGAAAAAGTCGTGCGGTGCGTTTTCTCGATCGTGACATACACGGTCGGTTACGCAACAAACATCAATAGCCAATGCCTCGGTCGGACAGTCAAACGCTAAGAAATTCTTATTTACAGAAAATAACTCATCCAAATCATCAACAATCCTAATTTTAGTAGGAATTTTAAGGACGGACGGATCAACCCAATCATAGCTTGGGCCGTCCGACGACTGACTCGCACTGCCAGACGCTGTACGAGTCAAAGATGAATCTACGCTATGAGAGGACTCTACGGAGGATGGCATTACTAACCTTGACTAAGCAGACTCGACGATGAACTTGACACTTGCAAAAGACTCGGCACTCGGAGCAAACGACACAAGATTCAAAGGGTAGAATAGGAGTGTAAACCATTCTACTTGCAAATGAAGCGTTATTTATAGGCAATGAGGTGAGAGAAGAAGTGCCCTGTTAATCGTTCAGTACCGTTGGATCTGGTCTAATCTAATGGCTAAACTCATTCGGCATTTGAAACGACACGAAACTTCCACCGTTGAAACCATCAGATGAAACAGTACATACCAAGATGACGACTCTGCCAAATGTCACATCTCTGCTACACATTTAATGATGCCAGCTATCAAGCATTATCTTGGAAGCCCCAACCATCCCATACGACTCTTCGGCTATCCACGCCCTCGAGCCTGGGGGGCAAGTGTACCGGTCGGCCTTAGACGACCGAGGCTGCATATTAAATAATAAAATATAGTAAATATGTGGCAATGAAACGGTTGCAACTAGCGTTGAATAAGTCAGAGACACTTCGAGAAGCACTCCCTTAATATCAAGGAGCCACTACACATGACCCAAAGACCACTACGCATGTCTTTAGCAATCAGTTACTTGGCCCACACAAGTTAAAGCCCAAGTCAACCTACAAAATGAACTTCTGAAAGGGGGAAAGGTACGTTTTTATGATATATGGAGAGACTAGACTGAATACTAGCACTGACTTGAGCGTCGGAGTGCAATCGTAGGTACCCCTGCCAACCAAACGAACGCACGCGCGAAGGAGGAAGGACTCGAAGAATTAGGTAATTGCAAGCACGACAACAATTGTGTATCGACGTGGATCAACATTACTCTGGCCCTGACATCCACACAGGTACACCTCCCTCTTTTGACCGTGCATTTATGTGCGCGTATGTTAAAATTCCTTTCAACAGTGCATTTATGTGCATGTATTTTAAAATTCCTTTCAAGAGATATTTGTATATATTTTTACATGATAATTAAATAACAAGGACTTTGTTAAAAATTATAAAAAAAATTTACTACTTAAAAGACTAAATTATTTTAATAAAAGTTCAACTAGAAGTACTTATATTTATCAAGAATTTTAAATTTAATTAAATAATAAATTTATTAAATCCAATAACGTGTGATTATATAATATAAAATAATGTCACAAAATTTTATATTAAATTATAATTGTTTGATTTAGTTTAATTTTAACATAATATGTAGTTTTTCAAAATATATTAAAATATAAATAGTTTGATAATTTACTTTTGTTATTGTTGAATTTTAATATAAATAATCATAATAATAATATGATTTTTTAATTCAATGGTTGAAGTGATGGATTTTTTATTATCATATAAAATAATCACTGGTATAATACTTAATACCAAGTAGAAAAAACAAATATACTTCATGTCTATATATATTTGAAGGATTTTTTTTATTCATAGTAGTTACATAAAAAAATAATTACACGATAATACTTTGAGTACTTAACTAAGAAGATGAGTATTCCTTGATGAAGCACATAATTGCAAAGGAGATTATGATGAATTCTAATTGCAAATAAAAAATAAACAATGACTAAAGCATAACTGAGAGAGAAAATAAAATGTAAAGGAAACTTTTATTCAAGTGTATCTTAGATAGTAAAATACATTGTGTATATATATATATATATAAGAAAAATACTAAGACCTATCTGAACTAGAGAAAGAAAGTTAAGTAAAAAAAAACAAATAAAATCTAACAACCTAAAACAAAAAAGAAAAGTAAACAATTTAAATAGAAATAATATATGTTAATAAGTTAAAAAATACAGTTAAAAACAAAATGAAAATATTAAGACTATAAATTTTTATTTTAAAATATAATTAAGAGTAAAATAAAAATATAAAATATAGACGTAAAGTTTTTTTTATATATTATTATAAATAACATAATTTAATCTTATACTATATACTTTATCTTCTAAACTATAGTCTCGTAAATTCAGAAAATAAAATGGAATAAATAGAAAATTTGAAGGAAAAACACACTAGGAGATATTGAGTGATAAAGAAATTGTGTATTAAAAATCTGTACCCAGGTGAGGTGGTATGCTGTAAATATTTTATTTGTGACTATTATTAAATAATAATAATAATAAATATATATTTTTGTGAAATAAAACAATAGGATAATTTGAAATACTAATATTGGATGTGGATTTTCTCAACTATTTCCTATTTTCCATGGGTTGGAATTAGACATTGGTAGGAATTGAAAATAATGTAATTCAATTTTTAATTTTTTAATTAATGTTATCTTAGAGTCACACGGGTTAAGATCTATAACTAATAAATAAATAAAAGGCCGGTTCTGCTTTTGACTTTAACAACTCTATTACTAACTCTGTAATCCTTTTTAAGTAAATTTTAATCAATATATCAACTTTATTTGTTAATTCAATTAGTGATAAATTTATTTAAAAGATCTTAAATAAAAGTGATAATAATATTAGTATAAGTGAGAATGACAAATTGACATTGCACACTTCCTCTATCAAAATTCAATGCTAATAGGAAACAATATAAGAAAGGAAAAGAAAAGAAAAACAACAATAAAAATCTGCTGGGAAAGTGTCACACACTACGCGTGTTCGTGTCGTTACCCCTTTTTCTCTCACTACTCTCTCTATATTTCCGTCGTTCGCCGGAACCCTAATTCGATCCGCCGGAAATCGTAATCACCGGTGAGTCTCTGGCTTTCCTTGAGGCTTCGTCGACCTTCTCGGTGTTCTTGCACTTTTTATTTCGAAGTTCGTTTCTTTGATCGAGGTTACAGTAACATAGCGTGAATTGTTGATGCAGTAGATGATTGTACGATTGAGGAATAGGTGAGATCAGAGGGGCTGGATTTCCTCGCCGAATGGAGGGAGGTAGCGTCTTTAGACTTTCTTCTTCTGGTACTGTTCATGTCCAGCTTTTTTTTTTGTGATGTAGGGTTCTCTCTATTTTTTTTTATTAGGTTCGGTTGGTGTTTATTGCTGTTTTTTTTTTTCAGTACAGATATAGGTTTGATTTTGTGTGGATTTTCTTTTTGCGGCGAAGTGGTGATTTTTTTTTTAATTTCTGATTGTTATTGACTAAAATGAATTGACGTCGGGAAGAGTTGTTCTTTGACTGCTTTTAATTCCTCAAACAAGGTATTCAATCTCAGTAAATTAATTGGGAAGGTTTGTAAGGATGTGTTGTTAAGAAATATAGTTTCTCAGTTAGTTGGAAAGGTTGGTGCTGTGTGTGGAAGTGTAAACTGATCACACAACTGGCACAGTGAACGTCCTCTATCTAATTGCAAACCTGGTGTGTTTTAAAGAAAAAAAAAAGATGATATAGGTCTTGAAACAATTTTTTTTTGAAATTACTGACTTATGAAGAAGAAGCTTTCTTATTAGTCTTACTGCGTCATGCTTGTGTTAACCTTTCTGTGTAGTGAATGAATTGATACCACATGGATGTCTTCAATTAGCTGTTTTTATCATGCACACCTTTTTTGCCACCTTTTATACTCTTCTAAACAACATTCCCAGACCACTTGACAGTCATTTAGTCATTTGCCAAAGCTCTCCTTCCCTCACTGTCCAGTGGCTTTCTAAGTGTATTACTTGTAGAGAATATATATTCATAAATATTAATCATTTAATCCATATTAGTGATAAGATATTTTTGTAATAAGACTTTTGGTTTTTCTTTAATTCTGATATTTTAGGGAATTCTTGAATTGGCAATTTGGCATGATATTTTAAATTATGTAATTGCCAAATGTTTAATGATCAAGTTGTTATCTGCTGTGGGTAAATTGAGGCTATATGTTACCTGCTTCATGTGGAGTGGTTGTTCCTAAGTAATCAATAGCAGCTGGAGTGGGGCTAGGTGGGTGGAGTTATGCAGCTCCCAGGTGCTTGTGACTCTGTTTTTAGTATATTGGTGTGGTGCATCTCAATTTTGGCACTTCAGAGACATGGGTGGTGGACATAAGCAGTCACTCTTGGGGTTTCCGGATTAGATCCGGTTGGACAATGGACACTTTAGTTTCTAGATTTAGATTAGAGAACCCATTGAGCATTCATAACCAAAAGTCCCATTTCTAGTATTTAATTTTGTGCTACTCTGGCTGTTCTGCTCTGTTTTAATGGAAGCTTCTTAGGGGAGCATTCTTTATCTTTCCGTGTTTTGTTTTGCACAGGTCATGTGCAGTTGGGTTTCTCCTGCCCAATTATGAATTTCCATAATATATTTGTTTTATTAGAAATGATAAGAGATCACTGATCTTTTTCTCTAGTAGTTGGCGTAACTGCCCTTTTTTGTCATTGATGTCCTTTTTTATAATTTATTATATTTTCACCCCTTATTTGGTTAAGTTTTAAGCATGGATTTCTAGTCATTTGACTTATTTCTCTAATTCTAATATGCTTATTTGTTTTAGGGATACATCCATGGATTATGATGACAATGATTTTCAAAGCCAGAATCTCCATATAACTGGTGAAGGTAGCACAAAATTTCCTCCTGTTTTAAGGCCTTATGCTCTCCCTAAGTTTGATCTGGACGAAAGCCTTCAAGGGCATTTAAGATTTGATAGTTTGGTTGAAACTGAAGTTTTCCTTGGTATTGAAAGTAACGAAGATAACCAGTGGATTGACGCATACTCCCGTGGGAGTAGTGGAATAGAGTTTGGTTCAACTGCTGCTGAATCTTGCTCTATTTCAAGGCATAATAATGTTTGGTCTGAGGCCACTTCCTCGGAATCGGTTGAAATGCTATTAAAATCTGTTGGACAGGAGGAATTTATCCCTAGAGAAACTGATATACAGGAATCTAATGCCTTTGATGAACTGGCATGCTTAGCTAAGCAAATGGAGCCTGGTCCAAATCCTAACAATAGAAATGAATATAAAGATGGTGTTACTGATTTACAGCCACCATGTTTTATCCATGAAAACTTGGCTGGATTAAAGGAAGCAGAAAGGGAGCAATCTCAGGCTGTAGTTTCCCAAGGTGAACTGTCCATTGATGGGAGTTTAAGTACTCTGCAACCACATGATATACTTGGAAATGTTGACTTGCCTGTGGCCAGGGGGTTTTCCTTTACTGATGACAAAAGTGATGATGCTAATCAAGGAAAAGTTGAGATTGTGGCTGATGGTTCTCTTGAAGAAAAAACTCAAGAGGAATCAGCTGCTTCTGGGGCAAAGAATAGTATTACTGTAACTTCTATAACAAATATATCTTCTACGTGTGAAGTATTAAAGATTCAAAATGTGCAGAATCATGTTGTTGACATGGGTCACGAGGAGCAAAGTTCCTTACAGATGCAAACTAATCAGCAATATTTGGATTCTTTTGCGATTATCAAAGATTCTGATGTTGACATTCAAACTTCGAATTTAAATGCAGTTGGAGGTGAAGAACATCATTCTGATAAACCTCTTTGTTCAATTCCTATGGAAGAAGCATTGGAAAGTGGCAATATAGTTGAAAGCCTGGAGACTTCTGAAAGAAGTTTAGGGGGCTCCTTGGGCATGGTATATGATGGTATTTCTGACTTGCAGAACACAGGAAGATGCCATGAAGATGCAAGTTTCAGAGATTTGTCTCGGAGCAATGCAAAGGAAGATACAGTTGTGGATAATCAATCTGCTGTATATACAAGTGATTCACGAATTGTTGCAATTAAAGACGATTCCAGTTCTGAGGGGCAAATAATTGGGGTCAGCAAATCTGAGAATAGTACTTGTCCTAGTTTTCAGAAGAATGAGGGTACTGTTGAGACTACATATAGCGAATGCAATGATTCTAAGGAAAATGAGTTTGTGAACATTGGTAACCAGATGGATACAGAGCTTTTATTCAGTAAGTCGGAGGCATCTATTTTTGCTGTTGGGGATAATAACACTTCTACTATTAATAGAGGGAATAATGATATCAAACCAGGTAGTTCCGCAAGTTTAGGTGCCCTGGATTCTACAGCATCATGTATTTTGGTTGAGGCAACACAAGTATGTGAAAACGATGAGTCTGACAAGCAGGGTGACCATGGAAACTTTTGTCAAGATATTTCTGCCATTGACCTAGCGAAGAAAAAGGCCACTTCTGATTCCAGCGTAAAGCATTACAATGTTGACCAACCGCATCATCTTGATTCAGTAGTTAGTTCATCATCTCTTAGTACAGGTAACATGGAAACTAAGTCGACAACTGCCACAATTTCAGATGATGAGCCTGTCAATAATTCAGGTATAGTAATAAAATAGAGTTGATTAAACACCAGGATATGACCCAAGTCATTATGTGGTTTAACTACATATTTATTTGTCTTATTTTTCAGACTCACAATATATATTAGAAAATATTAGTTCAACATCCTGTGAGATAGCAGATGTTACACCACCTAGCAGAGTTGTATCGACACTTGGAGTTACAGATCACTTTGAAGTTCCAGGAGTGATCCTTGTCGGGTCTGCTTCTATTGATGAAAAGGAAAACGTAGAAGCTACCTTAGCCAATGAAGCAAGTGCCAAAGCTACCTTAGCCAATGAAGCAAGCGCCAGAGGTACCTTAGCCAATGAAGCAAGTGCCGAAGCTGCCTTAGCCAATGAAGAAGAAGAAGCTGCCTTAGCCAATGAAGAAGAAGAAGCTGCCTTAGCCAATGAAGAAGAAGAAGCTACCTTAGCCAATGAAGAAGAAGAAGCTACCTTAGCCAATGAAGCAAGCGCTGAAGCTACCTTAGCCAATGAAGCAAGTGCTGAAGCTACCTTAGCCAATGAAGCAAGGGCTGAAGCTACCTTAGCCAATGAAGCAAGGGTGAAAGCTACAGTAACCAATGAAGCAAGCTCTGAAGCTACAGTAACCAATGAAGCAAGCGCTGAAGCTAAAATATGCATTGAAGTAAGCTCTGAAGGTAAAAGAGCCAATGAAGCAAGCTCAGAAGCTAAAATAGCACATGATGCAAGTTCAGCTCTTCCTGTTGGGTCTTCTGAACAGGAAACTGCTCCTTGTCCTGTTACTGGAACTGAAAAATTACATTTTTCTGATACATCAAGACAACCGTTGTACGAGACAATAAACAGTTCTGTGATCACTGCTTCTGGAAAGATGGGTAAACCTCAAGAGACACCAAGTGATAAGGTTGATCAGGAATGTGCAAAAGAGGTTGGTGTGACTCTAGTTCTCCGTGAACCAATAGAGAAGCAGGGTGATAAAGTTGCCGTTTCTTTTACCAAGGATGACAAGGAGGCAGTACAAGAGTTCCATGACAAGTCATCCTCAACAATATCAGGTATTCTTTAAAATTCTGTAGTTTGTTGTATGAGATTTATGTGGCCATCCTTGTAGAATATGGGAAAAATAATTTAACATACAACATCGATTATGATCATTTATCTACGTTTTTTAATTGAATGATCTTTGCTTATGTTCTCACGATGTTGATTACATTATGTAACCTTGAGCGTAGCATTGTCATTGTGTATCATTTCATGAAATATAATATCATGTGTATCTCATTATTCTTTAGTTTTCTTTAGTATTGCACACAATAAGATACGTTGTTTCTCTTGTATTCTTTCCTCTTATTATTTTTTGGTGCTTTTAATGAAGTTTTAGCAAAAAAAATTCAGTGTTGTGTTGTTGAAGAATGCTTGACTATTTTATTCTAAAATAGTGATTTTGTTGTTTCTTAGATGTCAAACTAATTCTAAACTACAAGGGATTCTTAATCATTTCATGTGTTTGAGAGAGTTTTTCTGCACCATACAAAAAATATCTGGAGTAAAAGAAGCCTCTGCAGTATATCTAGAATTAAGGTTGCAGTGTACCCTTGTTTTGGCTTCATTGTGGATTGAATTTCTGGTTTGATAACTGATCTTAAATTCAGCATAGGCTTATAGGACTTCTTAGTTTTTTCTCCATAAGCAACTAGAAAGTAGTACATTAACTTGTGATATACATATGTGATTGATTAAGCAGAAATGATGGAGGCAAAGAAAAGTAGAAGTTAAATCAGGGGAGAAAAGCAAATAAGGACTGTTTTGCGACTAAAAGTAAAAAGGAAGACTTGTTGAAAATTCTTATATTATTACCACCCTAGAACATTTGTTAGTTTATTGAAAATGCTTTTGATTGAACTAAGGACTGTTTTTCGACTAAAAGTGAAAATGAGAAACTTTCACTTTTGTTTCCACTTTTGAGGGGTGTTTGTGGTTGATTTTTAACATGTTGTAACCATTTGTTCCAATCATTAAAAAAGCTTGGTTTGGTGTATCAAATTCAAACCAAGTCATTCTAATCTTTTGTGGTTTGAATCAAATTATTTAATTTTGGTTTTTTTCTTTTTTCTTGTGATAACACAGTCTCTTGGTCAATGAACAAATGAAACATCATTATCTAGAGTAAGAGTAAAGGCCCGAACTAATACATGCATGGGTTTTTCTTCTGGTTAATTTTTCATTTAGTGATTAGTACTATATTAAATATTAAAGACTTGTTCAAAGTATTAAGTTTCATCGTAAATCACAACCTAACCAAAATTATAAATCACAAGTCAAAATATACAATACAAATAATCAATCTCAAGTTTCTATATATACAATTACATATAATCAATTATTCATCAGCTTTTAGGTTTGGGTTTATTTTAATATTAAAGTAGGAAAATTAATTTAATATAGTGTGCTTTTGGTTTGGTTTGATTCTGTTTAGTTTGAAGTTTGAACATGAAAAGTAGAATGTGCAGAGTGTAAAATATATGATCTTGGTGCAACAAACAACGACAATATTGATTAATGGGCAATCTAAAGGGCTCTTTTTAGGTTTCAAATACTTTTCGGAACAAGATTCATGGATGATGCCTGTTATGAACTGGGAGCTTGGGACCCTGTTTCATACATGTTAAGAAGAGTTCATGAAAAGAAGGTCCTTAGGTAGGAACACATCCTTCCAAAAGCAAATCTCCATTTATAAAGAATGAGATGTAAAAATGTACAAAAGAGGGATGGACCTAAGAGATGACTCTTCTGAGATTCTCATGTCACTGCATTAGCAGATACTTGTGTCACAACAAGTCATAAGTATTATTTCTGTTAGGTTGTCAGAATGTTGACTTACCATACTTATGATGACCATATTTCTCTCTGCATCACCCCATTTCTTTATTTTTTAATATGTGCCCCTGAGAGTGATGGTCTCTGCTTATTGCATATGATGACATTCTAATTCCTCGTTACTTGTCTACTCTTTGAATTTTTATTGGACCTGCCCTGTTCTTTTTTATTTTTTGCTGGCAGTTTCCTTGCACAGCAAAGGTAGTAGTGAACTTCTGGTGATCGTTGGAAATGTTTGGTAATTGTTTACTGATTTCTCCTGTCCTGTTTTAGAGTTACCCAATCTTATGGTGATAGAATTGTGAAATGTAACATGTGAAAATTGTGTTAGTTGCTTTATAGTTGTAACATGCATCTCCTCCTGTTTAACATTTTATTGAAATGCTTCTGGCTTCTACACCTATAAGATGATTAATTAATTTTGTAGGTGAAGATTTATCTGCAAATGAAGGTTCCAAATCTTCTTTACCTGATTCTTGCACCAAGTTGCATGAAACTGGAGGCAGTCCTGCCAACAATGCTGATAATGCTTGTGGTGCCTCTGTTACATTTGGAAGCCAACCTGAAACTGAAAAGGATGTGAATCAAGTTAAGGCTTCTGCTCATCTAAACCCTTCAATTTCTGAGTGCATAAATAAGGATGCATTGAACATGTCAACAAATCATGATCCTAAGGGGAATGATGCATCTAAAGAAGAGAGAAGCTTAGCTCCTGTGGCAAATTTGTCCAAAAAAAATGTTTCAGGAAAGACTACCAAAGGAACAAATTCTGGCAAGAGGCAACGAGCTGCAGCCAACAAAGCTTCAATGGTAATCCCTGTTGTGGTTCATAATCTAAGTCTAAAGGCATTATTATCTGAAATATATTCTCTGTAATATTTATATCATGATTAGTTTCTCCCGTGGGGAGGTTTCTTGAAAAATTCATCATACAATAAATTCTTCATTTTTCATTCCAAATTCCAATGCACTCATTTCCCCCCTTTTTCTTCAGTGCTTATTGTTGAAGGTTGGAGAGGAATCTCCACTGGCTTCTGTAGTAGGTACTCCCAAAACCAAAGTAGCTGGAAATATCTCCCTTGGGAGTCCACAAATATCTGATGGTGTCATGGCACACACTGTTTCTCAAGGAACACCTGAACGCAAACCTAGGCGATCCTCTAATAAGACAGCTGGAAAGGAAACTTCTAGGAAAGGAAATAAAGGAAAAAGTCCGGGAAGACATTCAGAAAGAGGGGATAGATCAACTAGCGTGTCTTTGAGCCCATCACCTGGTTTCCAGGTGATGCAATTGAATGAGGTGCAGCAGTATGGGCATGTTGATTCTGCCAGTACAAAGCAATTTGCTATTTTAAATGCCTCCACTTCTAGCCTACCAGATTTGAACTCTTCTGCTTCTCCACCTGTTCTGTTTCAACAGCCTTTCATGGATATTCAGCAAATACAATTGCGTGCACAGATCTTTGTCTATGGGGCATTGATGTGAGTTCAAATCTTAGCTATATTATGTATTTTAATTTCTTCATTGCCAAGGAGGCTACATGGATGTGATATGCACACATGTCTATGAATTGTATTTTTTTCATCCCTTCCCAACCACAAGTATTGCGTACCTTCTCTCCTAAACTCCCATGCTTAATTAAAAATGGGAACCTGTTTTATTTTAGGGATTTCAGATTTAATTGATGTGTTGAGCCTTATACCTATTTTATGTTCATTCAATCAATATACTATATTAAAGCAAATGACTTGTGTATCTTCATGAGATAATAATATGTTTTTAGGTGGCTTGATATATTCTGTACTCTCCTGTATAACAACGCCTACTATTTCTCATATTGATTGATGTTGCTGCAGACAAGGCACGGTACCTGATGAGGCGTATATGATATCAGCTTTTGGGGGCCCAGGTTTTTATCTAAATCATGTTCTTTTCGCATGCTCATTTCTCTTATTTGTTTGTACAAAGTATTGAGTATCATTGTGCTTTCAGATGGTGGAAGGAGCATCTGGCAGAATGCCTGGTTTTCCTGCATGGAGAGGCAACATGGTAAAACTCATCCTATGAACCCAGAAACGCCTCTGCAATTAAGATCTGGTATCTCTCTCTCTCTCTCTCTCTCTATATATATATATATATATATATACATATATTAGTTTCTTTAATTTTTTCTCTCCCTAATTTGATTGTGTAACTAAACAGAAATGAGATTTGCAGGTCAAAGAACCACTGATGTAGCAGTGAAGCAAAATGCACTTCAAGGTATCTCTTCACCTCTTGGGGTAGCCAGCAACAAGGCTACTCCAACAATTGCCAACCCATTAATACCCCTTTCATCACCCCTTTGGAGTTTACAAACTCCTTCCTGTGACTCCCTTCAAAGTGCCCTTGCAAGAGGTTCTGTTGTGGATTATTCACAGGCACTTAATTCTTCGCATTATCAAACCCCACCTCTCAGAAACTTTCTTGGACATAACACATCTTGGTTATCCCAAGCCCCCCTTCGTGGATCATGGACTCCAATTCCTGCCTCTGATAACAACAGTTCCCATATTTCTGCCTTGCCTCTCACAGCTACAGTTCAGTTCAATTCTGTCAAAGGATCTCCTGTTCCTCCAAGTATTAAAAATGTTCCTCCTGGTCTGCCAGCTTCTAGTGCAGTCGTACAAAGTGTCTTTATAGCTACTACCCCTCTGCATGATACAAACAATGTGATGGTATTGAATGCTCAACATTCTTCAGATCCGAAGCCCAAAAAAAGAAAAAAAAGTATGGTGTCTGAGGATCTTGGCCTGAAACCCATTCATTTGCAGTCTCAACTAGTACCTACTCCTGTTGTAAACAGCCATATATCTACTGCTGTTGCCACTACCCCTGCTGGGAGTGTGCCCATAACTACTGTTGAAAAATCAGTTGTGTCTGTAACTCCTCTATCTCTTGCTGATCACCTCAAAAGTGACTGGAATGTTAAGATGAGGATTCTGTCAGACGAGTCTCTTGCAAAAGTAAAGGAGGCAAGAGAAAATGCCGAGGATGCTTCTGTTCTTTCTGCTGCTGCTGTGAATCATAGCCTGGAGATATGGAAACAGTTGGATAAACAAAAAAATTCTGGACTGGTGTCAGATATTGAGGCCAAATTAGCTTCTGCTGCAGTAGCAGTTGCTGCTGCTGCTGCTGTTGCAAAGGCAGCAGCTGCTGCCGCCAATGTTGCATCAAATGCTGCATTGCATGCAAAATTAATGGCTGATGAAGCATTAGTCTCATCTGGTTATGAGAGTTCTTGCCAAATTTCTTGTTCAGAGGGTATGAGTAACTTGGGAAAAGCAACCCCTGCCTCCATCTTGAAGGGTACTATTGGAACGAATACCTCTAGTTCTATCATCGGAGCTGCAAAGGAGGTTGCAAGGAAGAGAGTGGAAGCTGCTTCAGCTGCCAGAAAACGAGCTGAAAATATGGATGCTATTGTGAAGGCTGCTGAGCTGGCAGCAGAAGCTGTATCCCAGGCTGGAAAGATTGTAACTATGGGTGATCCTTTGGCTTTAAATGACTTAGTAGAAGCTGGTCCAGAGGGTTGTTGGAATGCAGCCCGAGAATTCAGTCAGCAAGTTGGCTTGTTGAAAGACATGAACAATGGTCTGGTTAGTGCTGAAAATATTGGAGACAGACCCGAAACTTCTCTGATATGTGATAGAGATATTTCATTTGATGAAATGGGGAAGAAGACTGCTGCACATGAGAAGTCACCTTTTCATACAGTGCGAAGTGAGATATCTCAGGACCATATGAAATGCATTGATGGCAATTCTTCTATTAATATCTATGAAAAGAGCTCAAAAGGACCAACTCTAGTCAATCCCATTGACGTGCCTCCGGAATCTGAGATTGAAATACAGGCTGCTTCTACTGCTGGCAATAGACCTGAAGACGTGGAGGAAGATAACATAAAGGAGGGCTCACCTGTAGAGGTTGTTTTAATGAGTTACTTTTTATAGTGAATTTGATTAGAGTAACTAGTATTGGCATTTGGTTTCATTGTGAGCATAACATCTTTGGTGATGATTATGTCATAGTTAATTATTAAAATTAGATGTGACATTTCCAATTCAGAACTGGTTTTAAATTATATCTTTTCCTGGCTATCTGAAACAAGCATATGTTTCAGGTTTTCAAAGATGGAGAAGGATTTAAAGCAGCATGGTACAAAGCCAAAGTATTAAGTGTGAAGGATGGTAAAGCTTATGTAAGCTACGATTTGCCTGTAGATGATGAAGGTTAGTTTTTGAGAACAAATTACCTTAATTACTTGACATGTGAGAGAAACTACATGAGTTTCTTTTTCAATTTTTGTACTATTTCCAAGAGCCAGTGGACCTTGATATTTTTCTGGTGTTTGTCATAGGTTTAATGCATAATTCTCAGTTTAGGTTGGAAAATGAAGAAAAAAAATTGTTTTACAGGTGCAGGGCCTTTGAAGGAATGGGTTTCACTTGAAAGTGATGAAGACAAACCTCCCAGAATACGCATTGCTAGTAATATAACTGGTTTGCGTAATGAAGGAACAAGGAAGAGACAGAGGGCAGCTATGGTAGATTATACCTGGTCTGTTGGGGATAGGGTTGATGCATGGGTAGAAGACAGGTATAGTTCTACAGTTTTTAAGTGATGATTATGGAATAGAAACTAGTGTTGTTGATAATGTATAGTTTATATAAATAATGTTTTAATATCTATTTTCCTGTGACTCTTTCTAGTGCATTTAAGGTTTATTTGTTTGACACTAATCTGAAGAATTAGAGGAAGTGACTTGAGGTTTATTTGTTTTGAGACTAATCAACAGAATTAGAGGAAGTGATTTAGTTCCAATTATCTTTTCAACATAAATGAAGTAGCAGATTTTTTTGACAAATAATTCTATCGACCATTGATTGTATCTGATATATAATGTTTGATTGTTGGGACTGTAAAGTTGCTATATTTTTATTAATTATAGTTCAGATACGATCAAGAAATTTGCAAAAGAAAATGGATTTATTGCACAGAATAATCATTATTGCACCATTCTAGGGATATTTTTCAGATAATACCAATAAATTGGCTCTTTAATGTTGGGAATTTTTTAATGGGATAACACTGGAGAGAATGAGATTGAAAAATAATTTGTTGAATAAATTGGGGATTGCTAAACATTTGGTTCTTTTGAAGTGTGTAGGAAAATATCAGATTCAACTCATCCTAATATTAGCCTGTCTTGTAGAAACTTCAAAGTTGCAAAATCTTAGTGTTTTGAACTGAAGCATCATTGCTTTTAATTAATATTTCCAACATAGGTTCTGTTTAGATAAACTTCATTACACTTTTAGGTGAAGAAAATAAAATAAAACCAATTAAGCCTATTCCATAAGTTAAAATCAATTTATAATCTCAGCTTATCCAAACAGGGCCATAGTTATATATAATGCTCCTATATTTTACTGTAGCTGTCTCATTTGATTGTTTGTTATCAGCTGGCAGGAGGGTGTTATAACAGATCAGAACAAGAAAGATAAAACAATAACTGTTCACTTCCCAGGTATGTACATTTTTTTGGTTAAACATTAATGATTATTGTGCTTACAATTATGTTGATTCGGCCCCTTTGAAACACACTGTCTAATTGGTTTGCTGCAGTTAGTGGAAAAACATCCCTTTTCAGAGCTTGGCATCTGCGTCAGTCTTTTATTTGGAAGGATGGGAAATGGATTGAGGCTCCCAAGGTTGGTGCAAAGGACAGTTTTACGCATGAGGTACTTTGTTTGTAACCTCTGTTAATGCTTTAATTTTATGCTTGCCTGCACTGAGTTCTGCGTATTCCATGCAGGGTGATACACCTCATGAAAAGCGGCTCAAGTTAGGTAGTCCTGCAGTAGAGGTAAAAGGTAAGGACAGGATTCCGAAAGGAACTAATGCTGTGGAGTCAGCAAATCCTGGCGAGTTGAGGTTACTAGACTTGACTGAAAATGATAAAGTGTTCAATATTGGGAAGAACATCAAGCATCAAAATAAATCTGATGCACACAGAATGTTAAGGACTGGTCTTGCAAAAGAAGGATCAAGAGTGAATTTTGGTGTTCCTAAACCTGGAAAGAAAAGGAAATTTATGGAAGTAAGCAAGCATTACGTTGCTGATGGGACAAGTAAGATCAACGATGGAAATGATTCGGTTAAGCTTTCAAATTTCCTGGTATCTCAAGGTACCGGTGGATCACGTGTGTTGAAAAACACCTCAAAAAATGACACCAAGGAAAAACTTGGAGCTGGCTCCAGGCCCGCTATTAAGTCTGGAAAACTGCAGAGTGTATCGGGTAGAGTGATCCCACCGAAAGAAAACACATTAACAAACTCTCGTACTAAAGATGTGACAAGTCGTGCAGAAAGGATCAAGGATTCTTCTAGCCAATTTAAGAATGTATCTCAGAGTGAAAATCAGGTGGAAAGAGCGTCCTATTCTGGAAACATTGGAGCTGGGGTTGGACCAATCTTGTATTCGTCCCTCGAGTCTTTAACTGATTCTCATCCCACTAAAAAGACGTCAACGTCAAGAGCAAGTAAAGGAAAACTGGCGCCTGCTGGTGGTGGAAGGTTGGCTAAGATTGACGAGGAAAAATCTTTCAATGGAAATCCTGTGAAGTCAACATCTGATATCTCTGAGCCTCGTAGATCTAATCGCAGGATTCAACCAACTTCTAGAGTAAGATCATGCCTGACGTTAACTGAAATTGTTGTTCTAGGATGCATCTTATTTATTTTCTGCATTTATAATAAAGCCATTTCCATTGTCTCTGACCTGTATAACTATTTTTATATCGTTGTGTTTTGCTGAGTCTGATGGTTTTGACTTTTGGTTGGCAGCTATTAGAAGGATTGCAGAGCTCTTTAATCATCTCAAAGATTCCTTCTGCTTCTGTTTCACATGAAAAGGGTCACAAAAACCAGAATCGGAATACTTCTCGGGGGTGAGAATTTGTGTAATATATAATTCTTCGAGTGAGTCGCCTGCTTTTGCAGTAACCTTTTGAATATAATTACATTTCAACTTTTTTACTGTCACAGGTAACCAAGGTTAAACGAGAAGTTGCAATGTGCGGTTTAGTTGAAAAAAACAATACACTCGGCATAGATGTGTATATTTATTATAATAGGGGGAACATAGGAATGAATGGAAATTCTTGTTTCCTTTGTTTTAGGCAGACTAGTCCAGTAGATGTTAATATTGATTTTATGTTTACAAAATGATTTAATTTAATCCTGTAGGCTGTATATGGAATTTATCCATGTTGACTTGTTTATAGAAAGGTTTGTTGATAATGATCAAATGGTAAAGTGATGTTCCTCTTCTTCCTTGAATGTCGACTTGCGTTCACTCCCGTTGTACTTCGTTATCCTTTTTGCCTCTCTTATGCGAGCAATGATAATTTTGGAAAAATGAAATGGATCAATATTCAGAGATATGGTTGGCGGAATCATAGGTGAATCTGTACAGTAAACTTTCATTATAAGTTCTTCCAAAGGAAAATTTCCGAGAATTTTCAATGTGGAATGCCTGAGAATGACGGACTCATTAGGCAATCTAATGATATAAAGGGAGTGGGCTAGAATATGCACGAGGGAAAAACTAATTTTGTTGCAAGTCAAATTATGTATTAGACATATCTATTATTAACATTTGCAACGCATTAATGTCTTTTGCGATTTGCCCTATACACGAGCCTAAATTGAGCCAGAGGATTTTCATCATGGCTAATGACTAATGACTAATTAAATTACCACTAACTTGATAGTTGCCAGATCAGACTTTAAAATGAAAGATCAGACTTTAAATTGAAGGAGTTGGTGAGGAGCGTTTCTTGCCATTAACAATGTTTACTCATTTATTTATCTCGTGCTGGACCTTCTCCCATTTCCCCTTCCTACAGCACTTTCTTCGCCATCCATTGCAATATTGTTGGCTGCGAGTATAGGCGGACGGGTGCCATCTTGGCTTAGATCATCTATAAACGGTTTCTCACACACACATGTGCTTGGATATTCATGAAACTCTCCTCGTCCAGGTTTCATTTCATCTGGCTCTCCCATGAATCCTCTTTGGCATGCTTTAACCTTACTTGCAAATGTATCCCAGTCCATCTCATGCCTTGACATGAACAGTGCACTAAGCTTCTTTGCATTTGGTCTTATGGTTCTTTTGTGACCCATATACCTCCTGATTCGCACAAAAGAATATGAGCAGGTTTATAGTAAATGCAACAAACATGTTCATCGTATTACTTTTTAAACATAAAGGTAGAATAAAAGGTTCTTACCTACGTCCAGCTAGGATTTTGGCCATGTTACCATTATTGTTAGTGACAAATACATTACTTTCATCACAAACGATGTAGTCAATAGCAGCTAGGCGGGAAGAGTATGGATTTAAAGGTTTCAGCTCTTCTTCAGCAAGCATCTCCTTTGTATAAATGTTGGGGAAAAGATTTTTGAGAGGTTCCATGGTCTCATCCCCACCATATATTTCTCCTGATGCAACATAGAGGTATGTGTCATTTGTAAAACCCAGCGCTCGCAGCATTAAACCCACTTCATGCGGAGTAAGAGGACATTTCCCACGCTTTCGCTCTCCATCAGGGCTCAAATCCTGTTTTACGACAAGTAATGGTTTATCAGCAAAGAAATAACTAGTTTTAAGAGCATTTTGGAACTTCAGCACAAGTGAGAAAAACAAATTGCCATCAACTTGTAATTCAGGATTGCAGTCTTACAGGCAATGTTGTCCACCTTTTCCTGATCTCACCGAGCTCATGTCTTTCTTTTTCACCCCCACCAAAATAACAACCTGAAAATGCTAGCATATCTGGCTCAAACCTGCCATGAATAATTATGAATTAGTTCCTTAACCTTTTATGAAGGCAATGACCGCAGTTCAAACCTGCCGCCACATTGCTATTATTAAATTGCGTTGGAGATTTGAAAATTTCAAATTGTTCAACGCAAATCAACCAATTTCAGAAAATTGTATAGGAATTGTGAAAAGGGGAAAGTTAAATCAACCAGATTGAAACAACTCAAAATATTAAAAAAGATTAGAGTGGAAAATGCGTGTGATGGGGAGAGCAAGAGATCAAAGGAAAGAAAATCAGTACTAAGATCTACAGAATTAAAGTGATTGCATGCCAGAGCACACAATGATGCTTTAGATGGAAATTGAATTTGAACTTTACACATCAGTTTCATTGGGCAAACCTCAAATGGACAGCTACATAACGGCTTGCCATCTTACGCATCTTCATTACAACTCTTTGACCAAGCTCTCGTATAGGTTTCGTAAATCTCAAAGCATGATAATTAACACGGCAACGTAATTTTTGCAGCTCGTCATCAAGATTATTTGCAAGTCTATAGTCAAATTTTGTCAATTGCAGAACCTGAAAAATATCCAAGAAGTCAGTTACGACCTCAGCCAAAGTAAAGGGAATGATCAAAACTGACATTAAGCAAAACTTACAATTCAATATGCAAGTCATTTACAGAATCAAAACATTTTCAAGGGACATAATTAAGAAATTTCAAACACGTATCAACCATAATAAAAGTGCCATTACCCGTCTTCTCAAGAGTATTGGCAAAACTTGATCAAGATAATATTCAGGTTCTGATTTCCTTGGGACACGCATTGTATAAGGGGGTTTTTCCATTGACCGCATAATCTTATCAGGAACTCTTTTAATAATAGTAATATCTTTTGCAAGATACGTAATGAACCAATTCACATCGAAAATATTGGCAAAGTCACTGTATTCAACCAAAAATGTTGTTATTAAAAGAAAAAAATGTTGACTTGATTTTGTTCAATGTATTCAGAATATTGAATGCATGTTAGAATCTGCATTTTACCTGTCATCCTTCCAAAAAGAGTGATGATCCAGCTCAGGTACAACTAGTGTAGCATTAAGAATTCTTGCAGCCACAACAGCGTCTATTATCTGGAGGCAAGAATAGCATTGTCATTTCCAGGAAGAGCTCATGAATCAATTTGGTTGAGAAAAAAAAGAAAGACAAATCATCATCATGACTACAAAGAGAATCTGAGCGAGGTATACTCTGAAAAAAACTGAAACAGAACCAATGAGCTAAAAGAAATATGTTTTTTCATGATTTAATGAATAGGAGAGAGAGACCACCAAATGGACTAATATTTTTCATTCATACAGGTACAGCTGATCACTACCAGTGACCATCAGATCTTACAGAAAATTCTTACGATGTTTCAATGAAAATATTCCACATAAAACTTATGTCCTACTTACCCCAGTTCTTTGTTGGTTAAGTCCTCCACTTGTAGCAATAAGCAAGTAGCCATTGGACTTGCGCTCACGTACAGCAGCTATATTATCCAATAACCAAAATAAGATAGAAAGTGTCACGTAGAAAAATCAGATAGTTCAGCCAAATCATAAGGAATGCATTTGTCTAAAAGCAAAACAAATACACAAAACACATAAAGGAAGATGCACACTTGGCAAACTGAGTTAAAGAAAAAGGGGAAATCACCCAATGTTTTGAAACCATTCAGCTGTCACAAGTTACATGGAAATAAAACTATACCATATACAAGAGCAGTCAAACAAGTATAATGTGCTATCCTAATCTTGCTGAAATATCAGAATGAAACATATTTCTTTCTTTTCTCCCCAGGACTCTGAAGTTTGAACTTCATGTCAAAATTGCAAGAAACTCTAATTAACCTACGGATATCATATCACACAACCCAAAGCAGCAATGAAATCAAACAACAGAAAAAGCGTAACCAATCCCCCACATAGCAAGAAGGAAAATCATAACAATCTCAAATTAAAAATTCCAAAATTGCCGTTAGGTTTCACAAACCTTCATCCATAACAAGCAGGCACCACATCAAACAAAAAGACATCAAAACAACAAGGAGACAACAGCAACATTAACAAAAGAAAACAAGAACACTTCACTCACGACCAAAATGCCGTCCCCTCTCTTTGCATCCATAGTAGTATTTAGAATACTGCGATTTCCAAATATCAATTGGCGCATCATCACCTCCATCCTACAAACATTCAATTAAAACACGGTGAGTATCATCATTATCAGTAGCATCAACAAACACATTGGTACTATTTGACGTTTTTACGAACCAGTTTGGAGTAGAGAGTGCGGCGGTGGAGTCGATGAGAGCACCATTCGAGATGAGAAGCGACGTGGCCCGTCAAGAGGGAAATCAGGCCCAGCCCGAATAGCATTACCCCACAAACCATCGACCAAGACACGTGTTTGCCATTAGGGTGCAACAGAGCCAGGTTGGTCCAAAACCACCGACCCTTCCACACACCCTTTTCCATTTCCGTCACCAAAAGCAACCCCGAATCCTCATCCCGAATGAAAGAAAAACTGAGACAACCCAAAACCCTGATTTAGGGTTTTGCAGAAATGTGACTGAAAGAGTATATAGGGGGGAAGAAGACGGATTCTTTCTTTGTTTGGTTCCCAAAATGAGAATGTTTGTGTTGTTTAAATTTTGTGTGATTTAGTTTGGGTTGAGTTGCTTCACCTAGATTCGGTTATTATTGGAAAGATATGAGGGTAGAAATAATGTCTGAAGTGGATTTATTGGTTAAGACAGAGAAAAATTAGAAGGTGACAGAAAGATCAAAGTTGGTGAAATCAGCTTAGAAATTTGAATATTATATCTAACAAACAAAGCACAATCATAGATTCTAGGGTGTGCCTGTGTGTGCGTGCCACCATCATCTATAGATACAATTGGCATGTCAAAAATTAAGTCAATGTCAATAATTTCTACTCACTCAAAAAATGCCACATACTATATACTTCATGCTTTACATTATGGTATTACTAAAACTGTTTTATACTATAAGTTTATCAATGATTAAAAATTACAGGTGAAACTGCTAAATTTTATTATCCTTCCTTAATTGATTTCAGTGTATTAAATTTCTAATAAATATCACTGTGTTAAACAGTGGTTGGCATTTTTAATATTGACTGGCAAATTTAACTGTTCATAAATATTAAAATCTTATTTAATTTTATCTTTAATGAATAGTAATACGTTGGAATATTTAATGAGGTATTTAAAAAAATTGGAAATAAAATAATAAAACTAATAACAATAACGGTTAATAAATATAATTACTTCAAAGTAAATATTTGTGTTTATCTTATAAAAAATGATGAAAATATGGAAAAAGTGAAGGGTGTTTGTGGCATTAAAGTAAAATATAATCCCTAAAGGAGCTAGATTTATTAAGTATGTATACTGGTACTTTACAGATTTTTTTTAAAAAAAAATACTATCATTAGAGAGAGCACAGCATAATTTCAGCAGTTAATAAGAAATGAAAATAATTAAAATAAAAAAATTTAAAATAATTAAAGGAAACAATCAAAATATTTTTAAAATGTATAAATATGGAAGTTATTGCAATAAAGTAGATGTGAAAATAATAATGAAAAATGATACAACTAAAAATAAAATTGACAAAATATATAAGAAGCTATAAAATGAGACATTAAATATAAAAATATTTTTATGTAGCTCTCAATTTTGAATGTTGATTACTTAAAATATTAAGTCAACTCACTTAAAATAATGGAGATCAGAAACAGTCAATAAGATAAAGTGAATAAATAAAAAATAAATATTTTTTATAATGTACATATTTAAATAATAATGGAAAAATGTGTAGAAATGAAAGTTGTAAAATTTAAGAGAAACAACACAAACAATAAGACATCAAATTTATTAAACGAATAAATTTGAAATAAGACAGTACAAAATCATTTCAACCATGACAATAAAAAACATATTTATGAAACTTACTACAATAATTTTTCCGTTAGTAAGTGACCCAACATAAAAGAATAAACACAATAATAGCAAATGAAACAAAAGAGGTGTTTTTCTTCAGTTTTCATAATTTGAATGTTAAACATATCAAATTATTCACGACGTACATGTAAAAAGTAAAAATTGTAATAAAAAAACATACACATAAAAAAATAAAAGTAACCTAAAATATCAGAAATTACATAAAAAAAATAACAAATAAATTATAGAGAGGTGATTTTCTACCTCTCTTAATTTTAGTGTCGTTACTTAAAAACGAGTATGCAAGGTATTTTTTTTTTCAAGAACACAGATGTTAATAGAGAACAATATGCAACAAAATATTTTAAAAATATATTATATTTATTACCATTTTCTAGTGTAGAAACATATATATCATTGCAAATCACCATATCATCCTTGCAAGCAATAAAAATTCATAACAAATACAATTAGTAAAAATTAAAATTGAAATACATCAACTGAATTTAAATGTTAATTAATTATAATTAATTATCCATTATATCATAATAATATTTAAATATAATATATTGATCAAATATAATAATATAGTTAAAGATAAAAAAAAATTTAGCATTTCAAAATGTTTAAAAACAAGTCTTCACAAAGTTTTAAAAAAAAATCACTCAGTCAACACTTGGTTCAAACAACGAATTAAACACATATTAATTGTGATTCGTCCAACCACCATTTTGCTCACCCAACCAAAGGCGTCAGCATGCCCATCGATTAAATCACTGAATTTCGCTCATCGATAGTTTTGTTTGACTAACGACTCAACATATTTGACCAGTTATGTAGAATATAATAGGTGATTTAATTGTTTTAAAGTGAGTTTTACTTCATTTTTTCATTCATAACATATAATATTTTGCTCCAAAATAGCAATAACTTTAACCAATTTTGACTCAATTGAAATATTATAATTTTTCCCTACTTTTCACTTTTTCAAATCAATCTATGTGAGGTTTTGAAATAAATATTTCCTAATTAAATGAGGTTATATTAATCTTTCGTTACAATCGTTATTTTGTTAGTGTGTATTAAAAATATAATTAATAATATTTATAGTTTATTAGCGGGCAAATGCTCCCTGTACCCAACACTTTTGAACCTGCACCCAACATAATTTAAAAATTCCGAAAATACCCTTTATTCTGGAAATAAAAATCCGAAATTGAAAATAATGCATTCTGGAAAAATAAATCCAGAAGAGATTTTTGTGTTTTGGATATAAAAATTCTGAAAAAATATTAAAATCCCATTCCAGATAAAAAAATCCAGAACTGAAAATTATGCATTCTGAAAAAATTTATCCGGAAAAGATTATTGTGTTCTGAAAAAGGGGTCCGAAATGTAATTTTATATGTACCCCATTTTTTAAGGGTATTTTCGGTTTTTCCCCTGTGATTGGGTGCAGTTATATGGTACCGGAAGCAATTGCCTTATTAGCGGGAACATAGATACATGTCTATCTGCATTTTTATTTATATTATTTATTTATTTATTTATATACATAGTGTGTTAGCATGATACATATAAACTTAATTGCTTCACAATCTTAGAATGGAAAAATAGTCATTTTTTCATTGCAAATGACAAAAACAAATAGGTCATAAAATGGCAAACTTAAATCAAGATATAATTATAATAAAGCAAATGCATGACATTGTCCACCAAACTTAAGTAATCGTATTCGATGCACATTGTTCTCAATTTCTCATGTCTCAATTCCTCACAAAATATGTATGTTAATAATTGATATTATAGGCACCTCAGAAACACCATGTTACATGGACTATAATTATACGAAGAACATGACTATTACGATATCCAATTGTCTAAACTTACCAAGCAAAAGTTATTTCACTGTAATTGATAAAATCCACCTAATATTTTGTTAGATGAATTATATTGATAGGAAGTAAACAGAGTCCCAAGAAATTTTTCAATTCAGTGTGGCCAACTTTGTCTAATTCTCTATTTTAAGTTATCAAAATTATATACAGTTACATGGAGACAGAGCACACATTTCATAAATTTGAATTATGAAATAATGTTTGAGGGTCATATGGCAAAGCATACTTTTACGATAATAGCTAATAAATAAATAAAAAATCTTAATTCAAGAGCAAGAGTCATGTGACCGTGCTCAAAGAGAGAGGGAGAGAGAAGCAACAATAAATTTCAAAAGTAGAAGAAACTTAGAACACACTATATTCTCCATGGCCAACGGCCTCAACACGCATCGTTTTGTCGGGCACACCTATCATGTCCTCTTTGTCACACTCTCTAACGACTTTGTCATCTCCGAGACTGGTGACGGCGATGCGTTGCTAAAGTGTTTTGGCAACATCCGAACACGATAGTTACGTGAATGCGTGGCGCTTCCTACGGATGGGTGGGTTATCGCGAGTAGCAGCACGGATGGGGTGGTGAAACTGTGAGACATGGAAGGAGACGTTAATATTCATCATGGCTTGAGTTTTTGTCCCTCTCCAAGTATTGGTTGAGCATTTAGAGTCATTTTTGCGTTTGAAAGAAACATTCCTACTAAGAGAAAGAATTATGTTTCTCTTTTTTTGGCCTTCTTTTTATTCTTCAAGAACAATTTCTCTTAATAATGTTAAAATAAGAAGTTAAAGAAAATACATGGAGGTTAATGAAGAAGTGGGGAGCGGTAGTTAAAAGAAAATGTTACATGTGGTAAAGAGAAATAATGATTTAAAATTGAAAATTGTTTGTTCAATTCAAAACCACCCCTCTATACCAAATGTTTTAGAAAAAAAATAAGAAATGATGCAATAGCCATAATACTGAAATAAAACCAAATATTGATATAAGGATAAAATAGGATAAAAATTTAGAGCAGTTAAAGAGGAGAATCCTCTTTATATATAAGTATAGATGATAATTTTTTAATTTTTTTTATATAAAATAAACAAAAAAATTAATTAGTTTTGATTAAATAAATATTTAAGATGAAAAATATTTTAAAAAGGTTTTACATGTCTAAATTTATACTTAAAAAAATTAGTTATCAAATATATTAAAATTATACTTTTATTATTTATTTATTGAGATTTGAAAAAATATAAAATATTTTACAAGATTTTAGAATAAATTTTTAAACTTTACTGAATATTGAAAAAACAAATTTACTGAATATTGAAAAAAAATTAATTATTTTGTTGAAGCTTTGGAATAAATATTTGTAACTTAAAAAATCCTCTGTCGTTATTTTGCTGAAATTTTAAAATAAACTCTTGAAAGTTAATTTTTTTTATTAATTAAATCAATTTTTGAAATTATATTAATCTCACTAAATTTTTTTTTTAAAATTATTTTTTCTTCTTGAAATGAATGAAACTTTAATGATTCTTACAATGAAACACTTACTAGACTAGTTTACTAAAAGGTAAATATTTAATTTTTTAAAATTTAAGAATAATTTATTTTTATATAATATTTTTCATAGATTGTTTTGAGCGACATTTTCAAATAGTAATAATAATATAGTTAAAATAAATCTATAAAATAATAATAATTAGAAAACCATAAAAAATAATAATAATAAAATCTTAATCGAGAATACTAATCAAAATAATTTATAAAATAATAATATATAAAAATAATAATAATAACAGTTTATACATATAAATTAGAGTAAAAAAATTAAATTACATTTCTAATAAAAAATATATTTAAAAAACAATGCATTAAAATAAATTATTTTAGGAAATATCGAAATTTAGTATAATTAATTTAATTTATTATTTTAATATTTTTATTTAATTTATTACATTAATGTTTTTATTCTAATTATTATTATTTTTATAATATAGAAACCTATATTTCTAAAACATTAAATTAATTTACTTTATGTTATTTATTATGTTAATTATTTATTTTATTATAATATAAAATATATTAATAATATAACCATAAGAAAAAAAAATCTTATATTTACAATAGATAAACAATACGAACATAATTAATTATAATTCCAACATAATAAATTATACCATAAATATTTTAAGTATGTAATTTCTTCGTAGATTCACCTTATGGAAAGTTTAATGTTTAATATTTCTTAAAGTTTAATTACGTCTATTTTTTGCACTTTCTTTCAAATGCATGTCATGAACAGGAAATCACACAAAACAAACATAGGTTAAAGATATAAAGGGAGAACAAAATTCATTTCATTATTAATAAACATGAGATCTATTTATTGTCTATTAAGAATAGTATAAATACATCTCTTAGACATGCCTGTGTAAAGATAAGAGAATTCTCACCTTTCCAATAACCATGATACGCCAATCATTGTAAAAGTTTGTTTAAAATAATTACTACGCTTACTGTTTAAAAGTTGTACACTTGTTATATAAGGTATTCGAGTAATTCTATCAGAATTTACAATATTCTTGTAAGAATACAGTATCTAAGGCAAGCAACTATCGCATCGTGTTACAGTGTGCACGAAATTTCAGTCACCTAAAGTAAAATTTCTCACTTTCTCAAGCCCTTTAGGCTTCACTAATCAATACAATAATCTCTACCAAACAGTTAGATGTCATACCCACCAAGGCTTGTCTATGATATCCTTGGAGAACACGTACCGAAACCTTGAACTAAAAGGTAACCATTCTATGATCTGAGATGGCTTTTTGATGGATTTAGAATCAAGGCACTTCTGCATTGAATCACGCAGCTTCTTGTCAACACTCTCCATGACCCATCCAAAGAGATCATCTATGCTTATTGATGCTTCTTTATAAAATCTTTCCAACAATTTTGGCAGAAATACTTTTCTTGACCTTTTCACAATTACATTTGCTTGGAGAAACTCCCTCTTGGCAATATTTAGTTCTTCACTTATATTTGTTGCTGAATAAACCTTTAACTGCAGCATTGTAATTTTTAACTATAATAACATTCTTAATCAATTTTTTAAAATCAGGGTAACAGAGAGCGCAGGGAGTATTATATATGAAAAGTGAAATTACTATCACAGTTCTCCATCATTAGTGTAGAAGATGATCAATTACTTTCTTCATAAGCCAAAAAGTAGAAATTCAATTAGTTTAGCAGAGAAAAAAAATCATGAGGGTATCAGTCTCTTTTACCACAGGACAAGGCTCCAGAGAAAAGTTTCCCATTTATATTCAAAAATACTTCTATAGCAATATGCTTGTGAGAGAAAAATTACCACAGGATCTGATAAGGCGCCAGTACAAAGGGCAAAGCAGACAAGGGGTTCGGATTTAGTAAGACACAACTTGGAACTGAGAAGTTGTCTTTCTTCACCACTTTTCTTCCTCAGGGCAACAGACACAATGCTTTCAAGCCACTGTAATTGATAAAACAACAGACAAGAATAATTGCGTGATAATTTTGATTTTGTCCTGATTAGGCACTAAATTAGGTGTTAGAAAATTTTACTTTGAAATATAGCAAAACAATATCAGAAAACAATATAAAGGTCGAAATAAAGGCCTAAGCATATCTTCACTTGCGAAAAAGAATAAAGTTGATTACTGTCTTGCATTCTTCTCAATCCAGTGAAGAAGCAAAACCTAGACAAGTTTACAAGGGCGTGGGTGACTATTGAATCATAGCTGTGCTTACCAATTTATGATGCCACATAGATTCAAAATTAAAAACATTGATGTCTTTCTAAAATAACATAGGACTGGAGGCAGCAGATGCAAATCATACAAAGAATCTATGATTTGCCCTCTACTGGCCAGGGGTGAAGTTTAATAGTCGGACACGTTTGACAGGATTAATCCTTAAACATACCCAGACAATATCTATTAAGAGCTTTTTAAATTCAAAGATGACGTCAAAGAGAGTACCCGGCCAATCCTAGGCGTCCGGAAGCAAAATATCATTTGTTCTATGACATTTGCACATACGATATGACCGCCAATGTTGTAAGCAGCCTGCACTATACAATTGTACTCATCAATTTACAATGAGTATGATTTCTAGTAAACCAAAAGAATATGCTGTCAACAGAGAAAATTCATATACAAATGCTACTTCTGAACGCAATTAGAGAGGTTTTGTTTTCTTTCTGCTTATTTTGATTTCCCAAGTTGGTTATGAGAAATAAATAAGTTATTTGGTTGTTACTGGCCTGAGCTTCGCTAGAAGAATAATTTAGAGAAAACACAAACCTTCCAAAGCTTCATTAACATTCTTAACCGTCAGATGTTATCTGAAAAATATTCTCCCTGAACTCATAAATACAATTTTCTTCTAACTGAACAACAAATAAAATTAAATAAAAAAAGCGAGCTACCTTGTGAAACAAGGCTAGCCTCCTGAGAGAGCCCTGGGGAATTCCGTATGCTAAATATGCCTGACAACAGGAGATCAAAGTTATGCATGCTGACTTCCAGAATAAAACTTATGTATGCTTGAAATATTTTTAAACAAAATCATTGTTTCGTCATATAAATATTACGTGCATAACAAGAGCATTGTGCACATTGATCCAGAACGCAATTTGTGCATCGCTATCCATTTGACTGACTTTGACCTTTTCTAGTTGTTCAACTAGAACTCTGAATGTAAACGGGGAGGGAAAAAAACACGTCAGATCACCAATTCAATAGGAAATTTAGTGCGTGAACATAGTATTACATATAAATAAACAATTAAAGTACCTAGAGAATCGTGTTTTAAAAAATGTACACACATCCCATATTCCCAATAAAGATATGGAAGAATGTAATTGTTTATAACTTTTGCTATAATTATCTAAGAACTCCAACTCCATGAATTTCCACACAAGGAAATAAGTTGAAGGTTCATCACTGCCTATAAATTATTTACTGCCTTTTTAATATTTCAATTGAATTTGTCATACTTACAAAACCAACCTGTAATTGTTGATGGCATAAGAAGCATGAGAAGAGTGACGTTTGTGAGTAGATATCCATGAAATTTCAACTGATGATTTGCAAGACCAGTCACGATCGTCTCCAATACCATGTCGAGGCTGTATAGCATTAGTGGACGACCTTGACAATAATGGTGATCTACCATTTTCAGCATTTACAGAGGTTGCACTACGAAGCCAACAATATACAGTGGCCATGCACCTCACCATTTCCTCAGAAAGCTTGCTTGGACACTGATACAAATGGTCTTTCAAAGTACGCAAAATTGGACTTTTCTCAATCGAAGAAAACTTCTCGTGTGCCTGACAAATGATTTAAATGAGAATGTTCAGTACAAATATCACATAACTTGATTGCATGAATCCATATGGGAATTATTTTTCCTTTGGTTACAATTCGTTCGGGATTTGATTTGGCAAAATGCATTATAGCGCTTCGACTACTTGAACATTGGTTTATAATCATATAACCAAACATACCAAACTTATAAAGTGTAAAGAAAAGGCTGATTTCTTCTGGTGTTCTAAATTCCGGGGTCATTAGAATTGGAAATTGGGATCGGAACAATTCGCGAACTGGCACAGCCCACGTGTCTGATTTAATTCTTTCTTGAAAACAGTTTTTTTCATAAACCAGTATGAAATGAACCAAACGACTCAGTTCTAGCAATAAATCAGAGAACCAGACAATTACATGTCCCAGCATGGTGTTGTGGGACCTTTTGAATCTGCCACATAAAATTGATACCAGTTCTAGAATTAATCAACTAGCTATGCCAGTGGAGGTGACCAAGATATCAATCCCCCTCGTCATCCAGAATTGAGCTCTACTATCTAAATTCAAGTCGTGAGAGACTAGAGCAACAACCACATCTTTAAACAATTTTCTCTTAAAAATATTGATTTTAAAATTTCGGTTGATCATTATTCAATGCCAATTAAACTGACACTGAACACGTATCGGTGCACTTTCTGAACAATGCTATCTGGTATACACCGGACATCTTTTAACATAGAATTTATATTTGAGCCAAATGCTATCCATCTACCAGGATATATATAATTGAGATAAAAGGCATATTTTTAATAGCAAAAGCAAAGAAAACAATCAAAGTGCATATAAATAACAGAAAATCAATATCGACGTATCATACCTTGGTGGAATCAGAACAAGCCTTCTTAAAATAATTGTTGCCTTTACCACGTGATAAAGGAGTGTGATTAGATCCAAAGATTCTATTCCTCAAGTCATTATTGGAAACTAGAGCTTGAAGGGGCCGTAGAGGGGATTTTTTTGATGAACAGAATGCGCTTGAAATTATACTCGGATGCTTCCTAGATCCTTGCCTAATATGAGCAGGTGAAGCAATAGCAGAACTTTGTTGAGAAGATGGCCGGCTAACACACTGTTCAAAAATACTTCTGTAGAGGGAAAGTACTTGCTGTTCGCGGCTTGTAACCTCTTCTTCAAGTAACTCAATTTCAGCAATCAAGTCTTTTGTCTAAGGAAAAGGAGGGAAAAATGAAAAAATAGTTATTTATATTCAATAAACATACACTTGTAACCATGTGTTAGATGAGCCATATCAAAAAGTATAAAATAAATTAAAAAATGACATCAAGCAGGAACCCTTCGCGTTCATGTTCACATTAAAATCAAATTATACAATCTACCTATCAAGTGAAAGTGAACAGGCCATTGATTCCATTTTAGTTAGTTATCATCTAACTATGATCCTTTCACGATAGCCAATTTCTCTCTCTTCTATTTTGTGAGTGGAAGTATTGGGGAAGAAGTTAACTCATTCAAAGGATTCCTATAAATAACCCTTCGACGAGGCTCATTTCATAAAAATCATGTTGAATCCTATCCATTGAACCTAAGTATATAAGTTGTGCATCAGATTTCTCAAAGGATATAACATACAGAAAAACTGCATATCGTGGTTTTCCAAAAGTTAGACCAGTTAAGTAGAAGATCGTGACCAAGAAAGGTTTTATCTCTACACGCAGTGGCTGACCTTTATAGCTTAAACTATACGCAAAGCACAGGACCAATAAAATCTTATACAGGTTCATAATTAAATAGATTAGAAGAGTGGCAGAGCAAATATAAAATTTCTGATAATTTGGTATAGAAGTTCTAATATCTTAAAAGCAAAATCATCCTGGAAGCTTAATGTGTTAGGTAGAGGCATAAAATTGAGTTGCATCTTTAAAGTAGTTAGCTGAGGAGGGACTTACGATACCATTTGCGGTATATAATAAGGAAAGTTATCAAAATTAAGAAAGCGGTCACTTTCAGATTTAGTATCTTTTACAGAGATCATCAGGATTGTTCATAATGCAGTTTGGATATCATCTTATCTATATGAATCCTTGACATGGTGCAAAGTAAAATAAGGACTGTCGGTTCTTACTTGGGACGGGATAAAGATTTACTAACATGATAACCAGTCACATTTAATGTTAAACAGCTAAAGGAAAGGAACCTATAGAATAAATCTTGAAAAGCCACCAGAACATACGTCATGAATGTCAAATTACCTGGGCAGTAAAGTGCCTGTGTCCAGGAGATAGAGTGCTTGAGGCTCGACCCATCGCCCTCTCAAGCAGAATGCGCATGGACCTCTCCTGTTGTAGGCGTAGCTGTAGTTGCTCAACCTGCAAATCATTAGAATGAGGGACTCAAATCAAACTTTGCTTGTCTTCATATACCTACTTATAGTGTTCGTTTTCAGTTGTGTTTTCTTGGACTGAAGATGATTCCAAAAATCTACTTGCGTATGTAATTCCACACCAAAGGACTTTGATAGTTTTTTCCTTTGAAGACTGAAGAAATTGCTCTAAATTTATTCTAGAAATACGTTTTTTTTTTCAATAAGTTCCATGATGATATATTTTTCGCCTTTTTAAAGATGGTTCCCGAGCTCTACATCCAGCGGATTGGCTTTGACCCCTTTATTTGATTTCCCCAATTCTCAATTTGAACTTTGTTATGCGTATTGACTAGAAGAGGAAAGAAATTCAGATAACACAACCAGAGAGAATGATTGAAAATAAAGTAAAGAACCTACAGGTCCAGAGATACGGCAAAATAGGAGAGAAGAGCTTACATCTTTTTCTAAGGTTGCTCTATGATTTGAAAATGTATTATTGTTTACAGAAGAGAGATTGCCATGCGAAGGACTTCGTAACCTAGAAGCACTCACTGAAGGTGATACCTGTTCAAATCATGATAAAACCAGTGAATTATCTTCCGAGTAAAATTCAAAATCAAGTTACAAAACGACTACACTGTGCAACTGCAATGCAATAATTGTTTGTTCAGACGAATAATACAATTTGAAAGTTTAAACATCAAATTAAAATTTCAGTCTCACAAAGGATTCCTTGTGGTCTTTCTCAACTGGATGCGAGGCTCCACCTCTTTCGTTTTTCAGATTCCTTTCAGAAGCACTGAAAAAAATAAAAGTAAAAAAAAAAAATGGCGAGCACAAAATGAATCAGCTGAAGACACTAAGTCAACAAGTATAACACAATGTATCTAAAGAAACAAGGTCAACATTTTTCCATGACCTAATCTAGCTCACACCATGTTTTCCAATTCTCAGGAAAACTAAAATTTCATTAACACATTGAAAACTAAAATTCCATTAGCCAAACCAAACCAGTTATTTTAAAGGAAGAAAAAGCAACAATGCAAGGAATACCAATGAAGCAAACTGAAGCCCAAAAAACCAAAAATCTCGATCTCAGTTTTCTCATGAAAACATATTTACTTGAAAATGGAGCTCCCATTATCCAAATCACTTCTCTAAACATTGCAAAACTTTCCTCTCACACTCTTTTTTATTTTTTACACGTTGCTTTTACACTCGAAACGAAAGCAAACCGCAAATTGCCACCGACAAAAGTTCACATTAACATCCACACATTACTCAAAGCACAGAAAGAAACAAATTAGTATTTCGCAACGCCGTTATTATTTATCTCGCAACAAATAATTTTTAAAAAAAAAAACCTCTTAGATCGCCTGTGTCGAGTTTCGCCGTAGCGATAATCTCCGTGATCCTGGTGCCTGCACGCTTGTGCGTGGGTCTGTTTTTCCAACACGCGGAACTCCGTCATCGTTAATTGTGAGAATGCACATGCACAGTTGTTGGTTTGGAGAGTGGTATATGATTTTGTATGAAGAGGAGAAGTTTGAAGTGGATGCAAAATCATAAATGTCAAGTACGAATATCTAAGGCGCAGGAGTGGAAGAAAGAAAGTGTGTGGGCCTGGGTGAATTGAATGGGAAGAGAGGAAGGTTCCACAGGAAGAATAATTGAATTTAATCGAATCTGAAAGAAGAGAAGAATGTGAATGTAAATGTGAATGCGAAAGCTAAAATAGAAATGGTGAGATAGGTTACCGAATGAGTGCGGCAACGAGACAAGATAGGTGGTGTCCCCGGTATTGAATTGGAAGGGGTTTGGGTGGTTGGGCGCATTCAATGATCGTCGATTAACCTCCACAGTTACTTGAAGCACAAACTTAACACTAAGGAAGAGTGACCGAGTGAGTGTTGCTTTGACTCGGTTTCTGTTGGGTTTTGCTTTCGATTTTGAGGTTGAATCGTTCAATCAATGCTTCATACTTTATTGATTCACTGCAATGTGCGTTACTGTGTTGGCACTTACCCGCTACGATGGTTTAAAGTTTAAACTCAAAACGTGGACAGTACGACGCGAACGGGATCCTCTAAAGTCAACTTTATTTACAGTCACGGTCCTGTAAATCTGGACCATTCATTCATTGAATCAGTGGTGGTTAACAGTTAGATAATGTGATCAATAGCCACACAGGTTCTGCTGTAGAACAAATCCAGCTGGAGAGACAGCAGAGGATCTGCAGAGAGGGAGATACTCGCGGGAAATAGTTTTCTGGAGCCTTCTGTTTTTCATTCTTATTTTTATAACTATAAATGCACTAAGTACCTTCTCTGTATTGCTTTATTAATGAAATGTTTATTTTAATTTCTCGATTTAAGAAATGCAACAACACTTTTTCAACATTTAATCAAGTTCTTCCATCTAACATCCTTTCATTATTTCAAGCATTTTAATTAAATTTTAAATATTTTATAAATTTTAATTATTTCATAAATTTTAATATTTTAATTATTTCATAAATTTTAATATTTTAATTAATTAATTTTTATCATATCATATTTAAAATATTTTTTTATCTATATCTTATTTGATTTTGTTATCACATGTAATATACTTTTCTAGTACTTAGTTTTAATCCATTATTAATAAGAGTTGTCTTGGAGCAATTTCATCCTTATTAATAACATACGTTAGAGTATGAGATGAATAATTTTTTTCAAAACCTTTGAAGAGTGTAATTGGTATATGCCACTACTTGTTTCTAAAAAAATAGTATTTTTTTTTAGTTAGAGATAATGAAATATAAAGGTGTTTCTGTTAGGGAGATGTGACCTAGAGAATTATTGAAGTCTTCGTCTTCCTCCTTCCTTCGGGCAGGTTGCTAAGACTTCACTGGGATCCTTCTCGCTTTCGTGCTACTCCTTCGGCTCTCAGTCTCAGGTGAATGCATGCCGAATGGGGGAGGTACCTGCAGAAAGCACTCTGACGCTCAAATCAATAGAGGGTGTTCGACACTCAGATAGATGTACAGTAATAATGACGTACCTTGTTTCTTGAAATATGTGTTATTTATATTATTTTAATGAGTTTATCTCATTGGGTCTGATTAGTAGAATGAATCACACTTATGATTGCATTACCTAATTCTTAATGGCAGATTAACTTTACTGACCTTAGTTTGAACGTTAATGGTTATATGTGTCGGTCGGCCAGACCGTCCGTGGGTGTCTCGGTAAGGGAGACCGGGTCAAATTAACATGTCGATCGGCCATACCAGTACAAAAGGCTTATTAAAACTAGTTTTTGATTTATTAGTGCTTCCTTATTAAATAATCCAAATTCAGAAATAATGTATAAAGTAAATATCAATCTTTAAGAAAAAAATATTAGAGGTAGACTACAAATATTTGTGATTGATAAATGGAGTAAATATATTTAAATACTATTATGAACTCTTTTTTTATGCTATTAAGAGATTTATTGAATCCGCAAAACATTTTGTATCTAAACTTATGAAAAATTGAAGCACATCATATGATCTATAAGATCATCAAACCAAGTCGCATAAAAGCATCATATAAGATCACCATATCATATATAGAATGATACCATCAAAGCATATAATTTGTTAACATCACATTTTATCATGACATTAAAAGGTTAAAATGATTATATAACAAATTGTTAAATTTTGATAAAGTTAAAAAAAAAAACATACAAACAGTTAATTTTTTTTACATCTTTTGTTCAATAGCATAAAAGATCCAATGAACATAATAACGTAATATTTTATACCACTATTCCCTTTCTGTACTAGCAAAACATTTGCCGAGAAATTTAAAATTGAAGAATTTCTAAATTTTGCTTTTGAAACTTGTTTTTAGGAATACTTCATAGTGTGATTTGGTGACATTTCCTATTGAGTTTTATCTTCATGAAATTTTCTATCATGTTTCGAATTTTTTGAAGACCGTGTTTGATAAAAACTAGCTGTTAAGTTAGTTCTTAACTAATGAGCTACCTTTTTAGCTGACAAGTTAGCTTATTTAATTACAAGTCTATAATCTAGTTGATAAATGTAAAATGAAATAAAGAGGATATGACTACATAAGTTTTTATTATATAAATGAAATTTGTGTTTTTAAATAAAAATATATTAAATATATTATTATATAATAATAGTTTTATATGTTTTGAATTAATTAAAATTTCATTAAATTTTTCAGTACTTTTACTTATTTTTTTAAGTTTATTTAAATTAGTTGACCTAATGGATATTAATTATATTTATTTATTTATTCTCAATTTAAATTATTGTTACATTGAATTTCTTTTTTACAATTTTTATTGTGTGAAATTTTCACATAACAGTGTAATAAAACATTTTTTACTTTATAATGTTACATTTTTAAATTTGAATTATATAATATATTAAAAAACCTATCAAATATTAAAAACACTACAATAATTAATTATCTTCATAAAATTAAAATAAGCAATAATACGTAAATAAATTTAAGAATAACGATAAGATATATTAAAATATTAAAACAATTTTTTTAAAAAATGAAAATAATTTACACATTGCAAACCAGCAAAAGTAACTTATAGTTTATAAAGTAATAAACTACTTTGAATTATGTACCAAATATTTTTATATTACTCAAACCAACTTATAAACTAATTAAATAAATTATATCTAGAGTATTAACTTCACCAAATATACTCTAAATAGGTTGTTTATCTTTAAAGGTTGTACTTTAGTGACAAGCACACATCTTTAGATGTTTCACTTTATATTTCAAATTTTGTGATTATTTATCTCTCGTTAACAACAAAAACGTGTTGTATATATCTTTTAGTATAAGGACTATGCATAAATATTTAGACAAAATCATAGTTTTTTCAGAGATTTTATTATACCAATATGTTATTGATTTTGTTTAATTTGAACTGTAAGAAAATTTGAAAAGTCCGGTTAAAAAATGGATTGATTGAGGTTTTTTTTTTCCGTTAAACTTAATATCTCACTCGCACATCACACAATTTAATTATGATTAAAAATAAAATAGAAACTAATATGAAAATTTATAGTAGTGGGAACATGTGTGTCTATTTTTTTTTTCTTATGATAACAAAAAATAAAAAATATTATTATAATAATAATTATAAAAAACAAATTTATAAATTTATTATAAATATTTTTTTCTTGAAGTGATTTTTATTGTAAATAATTAATTGAATTTAAAATAGCAATTATTTTACACAAAAAGAAGAATCTTTATTAATGTTATAGATATGATTATAAATTATATATTCAAAAGATTCTTCGCATTTGTAGAGGAGAGGACAAGCAAAAGGTTGGTGGTGGATTGAGAGAGTGCGGTGTTGGTTGAAGATGTGGAAAGTTGGTGGTTGATACTTCATCCCTGACATAGCGACTCCGACAGAGAATAGCCAATGGCCCGAAGTTTCCCTCGCGTTATGGGGTTGACCAAAATGTGCAGGAACAGGAACATCTCCTTCAAATCTTTGGATCCCCCTTCCTCCCTCACCCATGGAATCCACGTCTTTCATTGCCCTGTAACCTACATTCCATGGTTTTTAGGTTATGCTTTGGTTCGTGTATTGTTCACTGTGTTATTATTCCAAAGGGAATTGAAATTGGTTCTGTGATTAGGACGCGGTTGGAATTGTTGCCAAGCTATCGGATTGTATCGCTTCTAGAGGGGGAAACATTCTAGCTGCTGATGTTTTTGTTCCGGAAAATAAACACGTCTTCTACTCCAGAAGGTACACTCCTTCTCTCACTTCCATCACGCTTTCAACACACACATAACAATGTTCGAATCCTTGCTCATAGATGTCTTCACTTTTAATGTCTAACCTTATCTCGAATAAGATTGCCTTTGAAGGAACATACTTGTATAAAACCAAAGAAAAATATCACCGATTCTGTCCTGTGAGTTGACTATGATTTGCATGCAGTGATTCATTGGGTCTACTCAAACATAGTTCAATAGTCATTGTCTCTAATCAAAATTAGATATCGTTGCCAATTTTAGATATTGATAATTTTATATTAAAGCAATGGTTACTAGGACGAAATGCCAATTTGGTTGGTGAACAACACTAAAAGAATCTAAGGTTTATACTTACCAATATTATTTTTATCTTTAAGCTTTTAGGGTAAAAGGAATCTCTCTCTCTGTTGCCAAGTACGAACACTGGTTCTGCTTACTATCGAAATTCTTCTAATCTTATTTCACTTATGTATATGTAAGGAAGTTTTTTAGCCTTCTCCCTTAGGACAATTCTTAACAAATGCTAATACCGTGTGTGTATGCTTTATCGTGTACCGATGTCCAGTTTGTAGTGTTTGAGCTCCATAACCCAATGCATGCTAAAAAGCGTCAGAACTGTAGTGTTTGGATGGATGGCTGGCTGGAAGGAAATGGGTATATGGAAACAATACAATGATCAGAGATTCAATAACTTGTGTTAATTGTTGCAGTGATTTTGTTTTTGATCCTGTTAAATGGCCACGTGTGCAAATGGAGGAGGACTTCCTGAAGCTGTCACAAACATTCAATGCAATAAGATCTGTTGTAAGAGTGCCAGCTCTGGATCCTAAATATAAAATAGCAGTTCTGGCATCAAAGCAGGTTGGCATTATCACTTTATGTCATCTTTTTTTTCCCTTCATTTTGAAGATCAATATATTTTGAAGATATTTTTATTTTTCTGCAGGACCACTGTCTGGTTGACTTATTACATGCATGGCAAGATGGAAGACTTCCGGTAGATATCACTTGTGTAATAAGGTGAAATTTCAGTAACTGCACTACTACATTGATTTATATGTTTCTTTGTCTTATATTTTTACTTATTTATTGTCTTCTCTGATGCATTCACCAGTAACCATTATAGAGGTTCAAACACCCATGTAATTCGTTTTCTTGAAAGGCATGATATTCCTTATCATTATTTATGCACAACAAATGAAAATAAAAGAGAAGGGGAGATGTTGCAGCTGGTTCAGAATACTGATTTTTTAGTACTTGCGAGATATATGCAGGTAAATAATTGTATTCAATTCTTGTTCTCAGCGTATCTATTATATTTCTAAATTTAAAAGAGATTTGATAATTGGACTCATTCTTGAAATTTGGGTGCTTCTGGAAGAACTGGCTCTTCTCTGCATCTGCTCGTTATGAAAATCTGAGTGTAGTTTATAATTATCTTGGATTGTAAACCAATGTTCATATTTGATAGTATTGAACTATTAATACTTACAGCATTGATTTGTATGCAAAGATATTATCTGGAAACTTTTTAAGGAGCTACGGGAACGATATAATTAACATTCACCATGGCCTGTTGCCATCGTTCAAAGGTGGCAGTCCATCTAAACAGGTTGGTCTTCCTGCACTTTTATAGGTTAAACTGTTATCACTTTTAACCATTTTTTATGCTTTTTGTAGTTTTTTTCTTCATTTGTGTTCATGTTTAATATGCTAGATTATTTTGGCAGGCCTTTGAGGCAGGTGTTAAATTAATTGGTGCAACAAGTCACTTTGTGACCGAAGAACTTGATGCTGGACCTATAATTGAACAAATGGTGAACATACAATCTTTCATACTTGCTTTGCTGTTGTTCACATTGCCTTGCTTCCTTTGTGATTATATTTGAATACTAATGTTGCTCTGAATTGATTGGTGGGAATACACATTAGCATGTTTAGTGCCATTTATTTATGGTGTTTTTTATTACACTTTGTGCTGGAGACTTATCATTACCCAGTTGCATTATTTCTGCATCTGCTTTCTGAAATTCTGATCCATCATCCATGAGACCCTAGTCTGGAGCCTCTTAAAGTTAGTTGAGACGATAACATAGAGTGAAGAAAATGCAGGTGCAATTAGCATGATATATGTGCAATTAACAAGGGTGATCAAATTGCAATGCTATTTTCAGTTACACATTACCATGCAAGATTTGTGTTTTTTGAGGGTGAATTTCCTCCTAGATTTTACTCAACATTTCTGTTGTTTTCTTGTGTTCTAAAATAAAAGCAACTTGAGCATCCACACTTTTGAAGGTGGGTTCAATTTGTGGTTAGTTATTCCAATTTCAATGCAGTAAAGGAACGGAACTAATGGTGGGAAAATATTGCATCAATGGTTGACATCTGTCCAAATATTGATAAATTTTTATAATACTACTACAATGCTCTAGTTTACATTTGCTGAGCCCCCCTCCGATAGATAAAATAGTAATTGATACCGCTGCAGAAGAATGTCAGCAGCATGAAATTTTTTAGGTTTCTGTTTCAGTTACATTATGCGCAGACCAAACTTCCCAGATACATTTGAGTCTTACTTTACACTGTAACTATTTTGCTGTGTCATTGTAAATCAAGCATACTTTAACTGCACACAAGTATAGTATAACATACACTTAATGCACGGCCTCAAGTATGTGTCGATACTATTCATCTGTGGGTAAAATGGTTTAATTTCATTTGCAGGTTGAGAGGGTTTCCCATAGAGATAACTTGCAGAGCTTTGTACAGAAATCAGAAAACCTAGAGAAGCAATGCCTTTCCAAGGCTATCAGATCTTATTGTGAACTTCGAGTGTTACCTTACGAAGAAAAGAAGACTGTTGTATTTTAAAGAAAACAGCAAATAACCAAAATATAGTGCGCACCAAGTGGGGTGCTTTTGTATTTCTAATCAATCATTTACGTGCAAAATTCAAAAATTTCCCACTTTAGTTGTAAAGTATGAGCTTAAGAAGAGATTGAACTTGATTCTTTGGGTCCTTGTAGCATTGCTAATTCCGTGAAATGAATTCTGCAACTTGCTGGACTTCGTTACCTTGATTGTCACTTGTAATTACTGAATGCTTTCTCTCGACATGTTAACGTTAAAGGGAAGAAAATAGCTTTCTTTTGCAACCATTACACAGTGACGTGCATAACTGAGGGGAACAGGCAAATACTTTGATTGGCCCCTATTTTATTGTAAAGTTATGCACTTTAGATCCAAAATTTATTTTCTTTCGTAACTCATCATTCATTTCTTATGTTGAGTATGGATGGATACTTTGAGGAAAAGTATTTTTTTTTTAAAGGAAGGAAAAATATGCAAGGACAAAATAACTTTTAAGATTTAAAATAAGGAATTTAGGATCAAGTAGCCCTTCAAAAACATTTAATAAATTCAACTTTTATGTTTTCAGCTTGACATAAAAAAATCTGAGTTGAAAAGATTTTTCAGAATTCACTTCACTTAAAGTATTTTTTAATAAAATTTTATATTATTAAAAGATAAGAAAGGATAAAAAATAAGACTTGGTTGGTTGGTTGTTTTGTTTCTTGTATTTTTACACTTTAGGGTTTATTGCATTATATATTTTATTTCTACACTATAAGAGAATTAATCTCAAACATGAAAATACTTTGTTCGGCACAAAAAAAATATTAATCTTCTTTTATTAGAAAATTTGTATTATCTTACTCAGATATGTAGTTTCTCAAGTCCCTTTAAGGTTTTTTTTTTCTCTCCCATTTTCAAAGGTTTTTTACAACCAACTTTTACCTATACATAATAGCATTTCACATAAAAATTATTTTACAACCTTGATTTATATTAATATCTTTTTGAAGTGTCATTCCAATCCTTTTCTTTACACCTCAACATGTCTTGAAAACTTCGGTGACCTCATACACTACTATTGATTTAAAAAAAAATGTCTTCTCAATTATTTTTCAACACTTCAAATTTTCTCTACAACAAACCAGTCACGTGTCGCTGTTAATACTTAAAAAATCAAGTGAAAGTTTTGTTGTCTCAACAGAGTTAACTCGACGAAGTAGACACCCAATCCCATCAACCCATTTTTGCTTGTGGAGTTTACTGTCACACTTAAACTCTAGAAGACCTTGTGCAGTTTTGAGGCCAAAGTAGAACTCTTCTGAGGTTTTCCTTTCTTTTCTGTATGGCCATGCCCCATCTTTGTCACAAATTCCATAAACCACACCTAGTATAACAATGTATGCAATGAAAATTAGACTACCTAACTCCAAAAACAGAGACAACTGGTGAAAATAGAACTTTTTTTATTCCAAATGGAATAGAAAAAAATAAATGAATTTAATAATGCAAATAGATGTTTGGATAAAGGTAGTTGGAGTTTTTAATTAATGCTTACATTTATTCTTTTTGGAGAATGCTCCTCCAACGTGCTTGCTTTTGATCTTGATTTTGACCTGAAGTAAAAGAATTAAAAATTCCGTCCTTATTATCACTATTGTGTCTGAAAACTTCATCACATGAATATATGTTTAAGCTAGAATTTTAATATGGTATACCTGACACTTCTTGTTGATGTAGACAGAAACATGCTTCCATCGTAATACACCTGAAAAAGTTAATCAAAGCAGCCTTAAAAATTGTGATAAGCAAATTCCTATTATTTATTGGTCATGTATGTTTGTACTATTGGATCTTTAGAATCAGATTTTGACTATAATGGAGTCACCTTTTGGTTTGAGCTGCAATAAATCTCCTACACATGGAGGATGATGTTCACACATTTGACCATCAAAAGCATTAAACCAATGAGATTGTGGTAGAAGTACTCTATCATAGGGACTTATAGATGCATTCCTCTTTGCTTCGTTTGGCAATCTTGCTCTTAAAGCTGCTTCTCCTCTCATAGCTTATTTTGCAAAGAAAAAAAAGCTAGTCATGAATGATCAACTCTTAAAAACTACTTTCCAAAATTGGTAAGAATAAATCACTTAATAAAAGTTTTCCCACTAAAATCTCTCATAAGGGTGGTAAAATTTAAAAAGAAAATTACTTTTTCTAAGTTTGAACCGAATACAAATAAAGCAAGTACCAGTTGCAGCTGCTGCTGTAAGAGTCATAAGATCACCAGGGGTTTGAATATCAACAGCAGATTTTACTGTAGAAGCCACATGATCATGATCAGCTCCGGCTAGTTCAGCCATTTCAATGCAATGTGATGCCATGAGTTGTGTGGCTGAAGCCAGAGCAAGGTTCAACTTCGAGTGAGAGCCACTAGAGTTCTCTGCTGCAGCAACAGCAGCCAAGGCCGAAGCTAACCCAGCAATGGACACAGCAGAATGCAAACGTGCATTTTCTAACCGTGCCCGATCTTTCTTCCTTACAGTAATATTAGTGTTCCCATGATGCCTCTGATGAAACCATTTTCCTATGGTACCCATCTTTCTAGGAGAAGGTATGATCTTACCTGTCTACAAAAGTAAGAGTACTGAAGTTAGAGCTTGTAGAGAATAGGCCAAAACACCGATTGATCCACACGTTCTCGATGTATATGAACTTATAATTAGAGATTAGTCTGTAATTTTGAAAAGATAATTTTTTATTAAGCAATTATCATTCAGAGTTTTGGCAGATTATGAGATTCAGTCAACGATTAATGCAAAATGGGCATAGCATGATGCATGAGAAGAGGCATGACTTACTGCTAATTGAGGTGCGAAAATAGGTTCTTGCAAGGTGGCTTGATTCTTGTCATGGAAAGTGTGCTTCTGTTTTTCCAAAAGAGCCTTTGAAATTTCTGCAGCAGAGAGACTCCATGACCTGGATAAGAACTCCATAGGCTCATGTGGGGTAGGTGGCTGAGGAATGGACGGTAACGATGGGACCAGTTTGAGTTCATCATTTTCTTGCACGTCCTCTAATTCTAAACCATGCCACGAACCAATTTTGGCAGGTGGAAAATAACAACCATCCATTTTAGTTTCCACTTTCTATGAATCTACTACCCTTGGTACTGAATGTCCAACTCAAGAATTTGGATTATATTGGCAGAGACAACTAACTACTCACCACCCAAAAAGCACATAAAAGAAGGTTAGTTCGACTTGTGATTGACTCGAGAGCTGAAAAAGGTAAAGGTAAAAGTTTGGTGTGATTTGAAAGAACTGGCTGAGAAGTTGCTTATGGAAACAACAGCAGCAGATAAGTACTTCCAAAATCCTTTGCAAACCGTGCCTGATCTTCACCGAATTGATCAACGAAAAGAAGAAACGATACATAAAAGGCCACAACAAAACATCCTAGCAAACATCAAACTTTGGAAGACACAAGAGAGAGAAAAAAACCCCACTGACAAAACAGATTAAGTCCCTTAGAAACTTCAAAGGGCTGAACCCAGAATATATAATAATCCGATTTCTGAAACTAATCTTAAAAAATAAGTACCCGCTTTACAGAGCTTGCAACTTTAACAGCAGCTTTTGAGTTTTGACCAAGCTTTTGCGACCGTGTTGAGTCTGAATAAAAGTGGGCTTAGAATTAACGAGACAGAAGAGATTGCATGAACACTAATCTAAGTCTTGTGCTTTGGACCACCATGAATTCAGGTTGAAGTTGATTAAAAAATAGGGGACAAGCCGGTATTCACGAAGCTCAAAAAAAAAAACTAAAAATTTAACAAGACACATTCCCGAATAAGCTGGCATTGGTTCGTAGGAGTCATGCACAACCCTGTTATCGATGAGAGACACATTTTGATTGGTATTATTATTTTAAAGTATATGGTCACATAAGATTTGGTGGTAGAAGGAATATTAAGATGCGTCATGAACTAGAGCATGGTTGAAAATAGGAATAAAGTGGGTGCAGTGCAGGAGCAGAGTCTATGAATATGATGACACTGCATGGACCTTAGACTAGACGGCGGTGTGTGGGGGCATGACAATAACCTTTGCAATTCAGGAGCCTAGTTCATAGACTACTCAACAGATAAAATTATTTTCAATAATCTTTCCACACTTTATCTTTCATTCTAAAAATATTTTCTCTCATTATTACTTTTAAATTATTAAGGTAAGGAAGCAGTATACAAAATAAATAAATAAAGACAGAAAAATATAAATCAGGTCACTGCACATTTTTCTACCAGATATTTAATTTTCCACATGCACAAGTAAGACCATAAATCAGGGAAAAAGTTATTTCTAGAAAACATTTTGTAATATATCTTATAATCTTTAGATTAATCTCATCTTCAAATATTATACTTAGATAAGTGATATATTGACATAATATACAATATTTAATTGATAATATAAAAAATAAAATATTTTTATCAATTTTATGTAAAAACTAAAATTTTAAATAACAAAATAGGATTGTATAGTATCAATATATCATTACTCTTATACTTATTTCCCTAAATCACAAAGGGAGATGGGGATAAAGAAAAAAGGGAGATGGAGATAAAGAAAAGGCAAAACTTTTTTTTCTCTCTTTTGCAGTTACAGAATTTACTTCTAATTATGAATTACTAAATTTGAAGTTTCCTAACGAAATTTTATACTATTTCAATTCAGATGAAGGCATGAGAAAAAACCAAAACAATGTAGCTGCTCGAGTTAAATAAAAATTCGAGAAGGATCCGAAAGGCGGCTCTACCCCAGATGAGGGAACAACGATCAAGTTATCTTAGGTTAAAGACTCAGGGAAGGTAGAGGGAGATCCGTAAAGGGTACCTCTCCTTCCCAGATGAGTGAAGGAAAGTAAAGGTTGAAAGCTCTGGGAGGTAGAGGGAGATCTGAAAGGCAGCTCTCCTTCCAGTTGAGCAAAGATGAAGTCATAAGGTAGCTTCGCAGAGAACGCTTTTCAGTTAAAAGGAAAATGGCATCGCCGAAAGCCTATGGCTTTGAGATTGAGATAATAAGAAGATTACACGGCGAGAACCAGATCAACAAAGTTTTAGGCGATAACATAGAAATACACATGTTACTCGGCAGATCAGGCAAGTGACATTTCAAGCACTAAGATTGACCTACGCCTACTGCCCAGTAAGTGATTTTGCGTTAAATGTTATTGCTATAAACTAACAGTTTGTTCAGGTTAAGTCGATTTCCGGAGAATTAAGCATCAGTTTGTGCTAAGTTAATTGGGTTAAGCAAAATTAGCCAGTTACATCAGATGATCGCACAACAGATAAAGATAAAGCCACATGTATATATATATATATATATATATATCAAAGCAGTTTAAACGGAATGAAAGCTATTACAGATAAATCAAAAGTTAAATGCAAAAGTTTTCAAGATGATAAGATTGAAGTGGCAGATGAAAACAGTTAAGCTGAAGGCACGATCTTGCCATCCACCACTTCATTGTAAATAGAGAATTTGGAGAGGTTGAGGTCAGGATATTCGCAGGCAATCTGCTCCAAAGCAGCACCAAAACCTGAAGTGGAACATGCGCGGCGCTGAGATCGAGTTCCTCAATCTTCTTCTTCGGCCCACTGTTCTCCTCGTGCATCTGGGCAAGCTCTGCTGAAGACTTGCTCAGCTCTTCAGCTTTTCGATCTTTTTTTGCCTCGACCTCAGTTGACTTAGCCTCAAGCTTAGCCACTTGAGCCTTGTTCGCCTCAAGAGCCCCCTCCAACTCAGTTATTTTCACCCTCTCAGGCACGAGCTCGCTTTCCAGTTCAATAGTCTCTGTAAGTTTGGCATTAAGCTTTTGGCGCAGGTCAACGTTATTGTTGCGCTCACATCGCAACTCGTCTTTAAGGGCATTCCGCGATAACTCAAGTCCTTTCATCATCATGTCACATTTAAGTTTGTGGACTTGGGCCCTCGCGGTGCTGGCCTCTTCCCGTTGGATGCGGTTGTCAAGTTCATATTTGCTCAGGGAGTCTTTTAGAGCCTCACCAACCATTTTGGAAAGGTGCTTCTCCACGCTCTCAGCTGTTATGACGCTGAGGTGAGCGGCGTAAGCCTTCAAAGCTTCTTCGAGAGGGGCTGGAAGAGCTGGAGTTGGAGGAGGCGTTGTAACTTGATTCTCGCCACCACCCTCACAAGATTGGATGGCGAGGGGGGCCTCGTGGTGTGGTGGTGAGGCAGGTAGCTCTGCTGTAGGTTGAGGGGAAGCTTGCGTATCTGCAAGTTGTTCTTGTGTAGCTCCAACAGCTGAGGCATTTGAAGGGAGAGCATCCTCAGCAGACTCGAAGGGTGTGGAGGCGCTGGGGGGTTCTCGGCATAGTTGGGGTTGGTGCCTTCAGCTGCTGGTGACTCAACTACAGTCACCCTCTTTCTTTTTCAGATTAGCCCGTCTTCAGTGCTTTCATCTTCTTCCTCATCTGGCACCACTCTGGGGGTCTTCCTCTTTGCCCTTTTCAGTGGCAGCTTCTTTCGCTCAGAGGCAGGAAGAGCGGTAGGAGGGGATGGGCCAACCTGTGGAGATCTGCCTTGGGCAGCAGCAACCTCTGCGGCAGAGTTGGGAATGGTTTGGGAGCCCGTCGCCAGATTATGAAGCTTGGCTATTGAGCGCAGTCTCGCCATACGCTCCTTTCCCAACATTGTATCTGCATAAAGAAATCAATGATCACAAAACAGTCCAATTCAAGCAGTTGATGATGCAAAGGAAAATAAGTAGTGTGAACTAATGCGTGAGCTAACCAATCAAGACTACACGCAAATCAGAATAACACAAGCAACATTAAAAAAAGATAGAGTGATGCGAATTCAGGGAAAGGGAAACTTGGAGATGAGAGGAAGACAAACCTATATGAAAGTTCAGTTGACTTTCGTGGAATTCATAGGTGATGATGGAGGAGGTGGCCAGGGTTATGTTGGAGGAGGCAACTCCTTTCCAGAAGTTGCATAGATCCTTGTCAAGCTCTCCCATTTTTTCTGGACTTCTAGCCCTCATGAAGTTGTCCTTCTTTCCCTTGTTCACCCAGTACAAGGGAAATCCGTCGAGGAGAGTGGGGTCTTGGTCGTTGCGGCAAACACACACAAATTTGTCTTTCCAGTCCTTGTAGGATTGCTGGAAGATGGAGAGGATTGACCTCCCAACAATCCCGTTGAGGCTGACCCATAGACAATCACCTGGGTTCTTGGCCTCGAACAAGAAGAGGAACACGTCCACAGAGGCTGGGTGTCCCAGGTGTGCGCAAATGATCTGGTAAGCCCTGACGAAAGCCCAACTGTTGGGATGTAGCTGGGCGGGGACTATGTCGAGCTCGGTCAAGAGTTCCCTTTCGAAGCGAGGGAAGGGGAAGCGGAGCTTGACCTTCTTGAACATGGTAGCATAGATGAAGCATAAGGGTTCGCCATTCTTCCCCTGGTCGTCGGTGCAGATGGGCTCCCCAGGGGGACAAGGACGAACGGTCACCTTGTCGTCATGCTCTTTGCTAAAGGAAGATGAGCTTTATCACCTTTCTTGAGGCGAAGGACGTCAATGTCGATGTTGATGGAAGAGGTCTCACCCAGCAAAGCTGAAGTGGCCCAAGGGTACAGCTGTTTGTAATTAGGAGGGGGTCTCACAGTTGCGCTGGTTTGAGGTGGGGTTGGTTGCGGTTGGTTGGGTCGAGAGGATGCGGGTCTCTCGGCCTGGCTCGAAGGGATACTCGAGATACTGGGATCCCTTGGTGGATTGCGAGAAGAGGAAGGGATGACCTTACGAGTTTTCAGCGGAGGGTTTTGAGAAGATGAAGGAGGGTTTGGAGTGATTTTGGTGCGAGCCATCAGAAGAACTGCAAAGAAGATGAAAAAGGGAAGAGATGAGAGTTCATAAACAGAATGACTCGACTGAAAAGAAAAAGACAGAACGAACAAGGGGGGCTCGTAGAGAGAAAGCTAGAAAACCTAAACGCAGGAAAAAGCGAAGCAAAGAACAAAACAGCCCACAACGTATGCTCCAAACAGTTAATGGATGATGTAAACCGATTAAAATGAAGCAAATGTCAATGGGAGAGATAAAAAAGTTTCCTTTTGATGATCAAAAGTGTGTTGAGCAAGATGGTGATTGAAGGAGATGAAGAATTCGCAAAGATATTTCGAACGTTATGAATGAAGAAGAAGGTAACGAAACAGTGAAGTGGCGCGAAGGTTTTAAGAGTTTTGAACGTTGCAAGAAGCGCAAACGGCAGTGAATAATAGTCGTTGATAAGTCCACGTGTCATTTGATCGGAGGGGGTTGGCGAAATGTCAAATCAGTAAATAGTATGGGCGCTAGCGCGCAAAGCCACGTAGATCGCCGAAAATTCAACTTCTTAGTCTTTTCGCTGGACAAGTCACAGCTTAAGATTGGGGGGCTTGTGTACCGATCAGGTCATCGGGTGTGATGACGTGAACAGTAAGTGACTACGTGGGGCATGCTTGGCGGGACACATGGACGAGAGAGAGATGAGTGGTCAAGAAGTTAACATAGTCGCCGTTTGTGGAAGTGGCGTTCTTCAGTGTACATAGTCGGTTGTCGCCAGGTTTTCGTATCATCGTCGTATTAGATAATGGAAGATCAGGTGGTCAGGAATCGCCACAAGAGGCACATCGCCGGATTTCCCAGTAAACTTAGTTGAAGCTGTTGGAGGTTCAGGCGAGTAAGTTCAGGCGTGTAAGTTCAGTAAAGATGATTGTTACGTCAGCATGAAGCATGGAGGTTAAGTGAGTTG
>Ga0123342_1000782_pt1 | contig 51832 bp, 21 predicted proteins | sample Turbeawhitnodule_FD_89960 | JGI IMG/M metagenome (GOLD analysis project Ga0123342, IMG submission 89960) | Root nodule microbial communities of legume samples collected from Mexico - Turtle bean Mexico white nodule | ecosystem: Host-associated > Plants > Roots > Nodule | place: Mexico: Nepantla...
TCAAGTAGATTATAGATAAATTAAATGTGATTCATATGTTAATATTGTTAGTATCATTAATATTGTTAGTATTATTATTATTGTTAGTATTATTAATATTGTTAGTATTATTAATAATAATAAATATAATAAAAATCACAATAAAATTAAAGAATTTGCTTGGTGTAGTGGTTAAATTTTTTTTAATTGCTGAAGGAACCTGGCTTCGAATCCCATTCACTGCTTATTTTATGGTGCCAATATTTACATATGGAATTAAATCTGTATGTAATGTTGATTTTACATACGGATTTTGATCCGTATGTAATTCGCGTTTTTCTTGTAGTGTTTATTAGAGACATTTGGACTTTTTAGTCACTTTTTATTTATATTTTTTTATTAAAAAATTAATGCAAATTAGACTTTGTTAATTTCAGTTTGTGTTTTAATTGAAGGGTATTGTTAGAATTAAAGTGAAGTGTAAGAGAAGATATGAAGGTAGAATGAGAATTTACCTAAATTAGACTTAAAATGAGTTGTTTGTTTTTCTTTCAAACACTAACTTGGATCATATTTGGAAGTGAAAGAATTATGATTTTTTTTTTCCAATGTACTCTTACCATAAAGTTCAATGTATTATTAATTTAATAAATAATTCATTCTCTTAATTACGTACTAGTGTTACAAAATTTATTGGTGAAAGCCAATTTTATAAAGTAAATGTTTCAACCTCAAGAACTTTAATATAATATTATGTATTAAAATTAATAGTAATATTAAAAATATTATTCAATTTAAATTTCATAGACTTTTACCAAGAGATATATTCAGACGTATTTACGTTTTAAGTATGATTAGTATGTCAAACTTTCAATGTTCACGAAACATCAATATATTACCATTGACGAAGACTTAACATGATTTTCCACTTCTTAGGTGAAACAGTTGATAATTCATTATAACGTAGCAAAACAAAATCCCGAATTCATGTTAGTATATTGAATAGAATATATTGGTCAACTTTGTTGCTTATTTGAAGCAATTGGGTAAGTTAATTGATTAATTAAGATAGGAACTTGGTGATGGAGGTTGAAGATGACCAAAACCAGTTGTTAATTCAATTGCGTGAGTTGTGTTCATACGTCTATGCAAGATTTAGATTTCTAGAACTTATCCCATTGTGACGTTTTGCATACGACATTCATCAATTAATGTTCTTCGTTTCAACTACCCATAATCCAAACTTTCTTTCAAATTGGCCAATCATATTTTGGTTCCTTCTTCATGGTTTAATTTCAACACCAAAATTAAATGCATTTTTTTTTATAAATATATGAAAGAACGAAAAGAAAAGAAAATTTGAAAGAAGAAAAAAAAGGAGATTCTTCTATTCTTTTTCACTTTCTTTCAACCAATACGTACTCTTGTTTCCCTTTCTTTTGTCTTTTTTTTTAAAGATATTTAAAAAGCCATAGAAAATGATACAAAATCACAAGCTTTAGTTGGGTTTTCAATGTTTCACATAAAGCTATATCAGTATTGTGTGATTGATTTAACAAATTATTACATCCTTTCTTTACTTAAAGGTAATATATAAAAAATAATCAAAGATGATAAAATTAAGAAAAAGAATACAGCATTCCACAGTTACCTTCTTCTACATGACCCACAAACAAATCAAGAAAAAAAAAGTTTCTAGATGCGAGATTTTATTTGTTTTGAAATTTGAACAATTTTATTCTTAAAAAACATATTATAGAGTTAAAGAAAAAAAATATTTAAATTATTTTTAGTTTTGTCTAAATTTTTTTGTTGGATATACTGTAACATATATAAATTTTAATTGAATATAATATATTTATAGAGTATACTCTTTTTTCTATGCTTTCTTGAATGTGTATAAAACTTGTACACAAGCAATCATTACGGTTATATATTTTTCTAGTGTTATTTGTTATTTCTCATTGTAATCTTTTGCATGCATCTAGGAATCAAAGTTATTATATAAATTCTTCCGTGGACCCTATCACCTTATATAAAAAAACAAAGTGTTCCTTTTGAATGGGAAAAATGCACTTAAAAATTATGTGTAACCACTTGTTGACAGAGAGGATAATAGTTGAAAATTGTAACAATTTAAGAATTCATGTGAATCGGAAATCTTTTCAAACTAACATTCAATAAAAAATCAATTTTTATGTCAAATCATCATCTTAAGATGATATATAAAGAGGAAATAATTTTATTAAATATTTTTGGAAAAATTGTATACCTATAAATTAAATTGATTATTAGTATTTTATTATAATAACTACACTATTTTCTATAGTATTTATCAAAGAATAGCTAACTAATTATTTTTTATAAAATATATTTTAGGACTCATATACAAAATCTTATTCAGAAATTCTAATTCAATTTCCCTCTAACTAGCATGTTGATTTTTTCAAAGTAATAAAACCCTTTATTTTATATACGAGTCAATTTTTTTTTTAAATCTATCATCTTTTTGACTAGCAAAATAAAGTCAAAATTACATTAAATTGGAGATATTTTATAAAATTAAAAAAATTATTATATTTAATATATTTTTTATTATTAATAAAAAATTATAAAATAATTTTTAGTTGATATTAATAAAATTTTAACTATTTTAAATTAATCTTTATTAATCTTTTAAAAATTAATTTAATATATAAAATAATATCATTTTATAATATTTTATTAACAATAAAAACCACATTAAATATTAATAATTTTTTAATTTTTAAATTAGTATGTAATTTAATCAATATAATCACTATTTTTAATTTTTAAATTTAGTTATTATTTAATAATTTTTTTACTTTATATATAAATTTAATTTTATTAAAAAAAGTAAATATTTTTTTAATTTCATGTTTGCAGGAAATAGAAAATCACAGATATAATATTGTAAATATATAAAGCTTTTATGAAGAACAAAACTTTTTCTATAATATAAGATTAAGTTCTCCGGGGATGGTGATGTCTAGTCATTCTTTTTTTTTTCTCTCTCTCTCTTTCTCTTTAACATTTATAGTATTTCCACTACGCTTATCACCAAGTTATTGTGGTGTTGGTTTTGTTTAAAAGTGTTTGCCAAAAATCAATTAGGAATTGTCTATTAATCCCATAATAATTAGGGTCTGCAACTTTGATTCTGGAAACTCGTTGAAATGATGATTAGGGTGAAATAAAAATGATTGATTCGTACGTGTTCACATGATGTGACATAAGACAATTAGTTCTTATCCTCCAACAAGAAATTACCAACCTAGAGGTCATGGATGTAACACTCATATTGTCTATGCAGTGTGGACACATGCACATATAATAATACAAACAAAATCAGAATCTAAGATTACAAAAACCAAGTTATTTAGCTGGTAACCAAAAATATCTCTAGTTTGAAATGGAAGTACGTATCCTCATGTTGATTTTCCATATGAAAACCTTGTATATATAAAATATTCTAACATAGACCATGAGCTGTGTCAGGCTCATCACAATCACACGTCCACACCAACTACTAACAAGCAACTGTTCAAACCAACTCTAACGTGCAGGAAACTCCAACTCATTTGTTTCTAAACTTTTCTGGTTTCATTGCCTTTCCCTCAAGTCCCTATCCACCTATATATATATATATATCTGCACAATATCATTGTTGAAACTATATCCTTATCTCCCTCCATTTTTCCTCACTAGCTGCTGTCAAAACCAAGTTAGCAAACCAACATGTCTTCTACAGACAAGCCTGGAGACACTGAACACAGACCAACTTCATCAACTCCAGCTCACGCACCTGCTGGTGTTGATTACTTTAAATTTGATGTCATCCTAAGGTTTTTGTTGTTTGCAGCATCCCTTGTATCTGTTGTGGTCATCGTCACTGGTAATGAAACTAAATTTCTACGCCCAGCCAAGTTCAGATACTCACCAGCCTTTGTGTAAGTTGGAGAGTTATTCAACTTTTTAGTAGATTGGCTAATTTATTATAACTGTCTGAATAAGTTTCTCAACGAATACTAATACTTCCAAAAAAATTATAAATTGGATGATGTTATTTGCATAAAATTTAAAACTTATGATGTATAAATTAATTTATGTTTTTCTTTTGAAAAAATAATTTTAATATATGTACAGATTAGTTTTAGTTCGTAAAAGGAATTTAATCCATCGTTTAGATAGAGGTTTATCTGCAACTGTCTTGCTACTATGCCTCTTTATTGTGGTTATAACTGCAACATGTGACATCAAAATGACAATTTTTTTGTCATGAAGGTTTAGTGACAAAATTGATTCACCAATTCCTTATATATGATAAAAAAAAATCCTTAATTTTTTGAGAGTTAAATAGGGATGTAGGAGTATCCAAGTTTGTATGCCTGTAGCCAGAATGTAGACACAGATAAGGGATGTATACCTTAATTAGATGTAAACGACAAAAAGACATACAGGTTCCCATGTTTCAGGCATTATGGGGTTTCAAAGGAAGAACCAATGCTATCTATGTATTTTTTTCCCCATTTTAAGGTTTTGCTTTATGTATTTTTATCGTATTTCCAAAAGGTATTGTCAGAAGCTCGCCAAAACCTTTTCAGACGAACGTGTTGATTTTCTTCAGTATTACATATATTAATATTCTTAGATAAAACGTTGAAATTTTATGTACTATTTGATATATCCATATGAGAAAGTGATTCCAAGTGGGGATATAGATATTGGTATCTTTCTATGTGAACAAGGATGTTTCTTTCGTTTTTTGTACTCGTTTGTTACTTAATATAGCATCTAAAATTTGACGAGTTCCAAGCTATAATAAGGATGAGTCAGAGTGGTCCATGATGCACGCGTAGTGTCTTATTGTATTTATAAATCCAAAGTCTTCCATTTGCATACAGCTATTAGGTTATTTATTATAATAGAATGGCTTATTCTCACGGACACTTTTTGTCAAACAAGTCTTCTTGTTGTTATTATGGAGCTGCCATTTGACACGTAATGTGATACATACATGCAGATACTTTGTGGCTGCATTGTCCGTAGCAGGCCTTTACAGTATCATTACAACTCTTGCATCACTCTACGCCATTAAAAATCCAGCCCTTAAAGCAAAGTTGCTCCTCTACTTTATCTTATTGGATGTGGTAATTAATCCAATAAACCATTTTTTCTTCACCTTGCAATTCCTCTTCTCTTCAACTCGCTTGCTTTCATAACAAATGATTGAATGACAATGCTTTTTTGCAGCTTATATTGGGGATAATAGCCTCAGCAACAGGCACAGCTGGGGGTGTAGCATATGTGGGTTTGAAGGGAAACAAGCATGTCAACTGGAATAAAATTTGTAATGTTTACGACAAGTTCTGTAAACATGTTGGTGCCTCCGTAGCAGTGGCTTTGTTTGGAAGCATTGTGACAGTCGTGCTCATTTGGCTTTCAGCTTACAGCCTTCATAGTCGAGTTCCCAAGTAGATGGAAAGAACATGGATCATGCATTCTGCGTATTTATTCACGTCTTCATTTATAGTTGCATTGTTTATAAAGTTAGTGTGCTCAGCAATTGTTAAGAGTGTGTAGAGAACTTGATGTGTTGCTTCAGTTGTGTAGATTATTTCGTAAATCAGTGTTTCCCCTCGAGGACTCGGTTGTATTTTACATGACATTCGTGCTATAAATGATTTCAAATTTTTCATTATACATGCTCCCACAAAAATACAAATAGAAAGTCGTGTTATTGATGCATTAAAGTAACTGGAAGTAGAAGCCAATGCTGCAATTACTAAGGATTAACACTTCTTAACCACAAAACGAGCAGTTTCCCTACGCAAGCTATAGCATTTGCTACAACGAATAAAACACTACCAATTCTGTTTATCTTCTAATACTTTGAAAGGATACTTTCCAAAATCCAATAACCAAGAATAAAGAGAAAATGTTAACAGTGGATGTAGGTTATGTCCAAGCATTAAAAAGGACCGATTTTGTGGTCAGTTGTCACAGTGAGCTTGAGAATCATTCTCATGAAAGGTCTAATTTGCAGTATCTGAGTTGATGTACGAAAACCTTCAAGCCTTTTTTCGTTTTATAAGGTGCTGCCATAAATCAAGTTTATGAATTCTCAGTTATATACAACAAGATTCAGAGTTCAAATATGCCAATAAGCATTGTGAACTTGTTATTGTCTTATCTTTGATGACATCCTATATATGTATTATGACAAGAGAGTTTGAAAGCAAACTATACACAATAAAACTGAATTACTGATAGCTATTATTGCCTTAGTTGATTCTCCCTGTAACTATTCCAATCTGTGGGACCAATGTGTTGATGTACGACCAACCACAGAGATTTGAACACGTAAAACCTCATGAATAGTACCTCGGCGAAGCACTCCCAAAACATGCTCATCATCTTCTGCTGCCAAATCTGCCAAAGAAACCCACCGAGAATGTGTTTCATCCCTCATACGGAAGCCATAGAACCATCTACCAACTTTCCACCACTTGACGCAGACACGCCGATCTGAAATCTCACGAGTCCGAAGGGTTTCTACAAGATTATCACCCTGCCATTGAAGACACTTACATATTAAATACATCCACTTCACATAACTATGAGGCAGACATCTATTCAATTAAATAATCTGCCAATATGCTTTCCTGGGAAGAGGAAAAAGGAAGTGGAAAAATATATATTACAGATCATGGTTCAACTTTATCGTATTTATTTCTCTAAGGAAGGATCAAAGAATAAAGAATATGAATGAAATTTAAAGGAAAAAGGTAACAGACACAAGATGAAAAGACACCACTTATTTCTAAAGGTGTTAAAGATGAAAACTTGGGAACAAAGCAACAAATGACAAAAGATTAGGTACTGTTAAATGGCATGTTACCTTATTTTCAAGAAACATGAAATGCACAAACAGGTAATTTTGGGCATGTGTCACAAGGATTTTTTTCCCTAATCATTGTTTGATATTATTACCCTACATAAAACTGATAAAAAGATATTTTTTTTGATTGACCAAAGATTATGAATAGGCATGAAAAAATTGAAGCTCTAAGGAAACAAATAAGTAACTTTCTTAATTAAATGTGGTCAAACCAACAAGCACAATAAATTTTGCAAAGATGTTTACCTTAGATAAACTTGAATAAACTAAGTTAATGCAATCAAACAGTTGTTCAGATTCACATTTGGCAAATGTCAAACCACATTTATTCTTGTTTTCTAGTTGCAGCCTTGCATTAAACAAAAGTAGCATATATACCATTGCCAATATGCCAAAGACGCAGTTTGATAAACTCGTGCATAGTAAAAGTAACCATCCAAAATTTTACCAAGTGACACCAAGTTAACCAATGATGAAGCAATTATATTTTTAAAGGGACCTAAAATGTGTTGGATCTCAAACAGGAGTGTATGTAGATAAACTCCATAAAAAAACAAGGAAAATTAGAGTGCATTATCTTGTGAGTTCCAATGTAATCTTCAATCAAAGCTTTCTATTATCTATTAGGACAAACATGTTCATAAATACTTTTAGAAGAAAAAAATAAAAAGAGAAAATGAAATAAGTTTTTCTACAGATTAAAATTAACTTAAGCAAAAATTAAGAAGTAAAAATTTAGAGAAACTATATGAGAGTTTATGCAAATTAGCTATAACATCTAAACTAATTTTAATTCATGAAGAAATTTATTTCAATTTTTCTTATTTTTCTCTCCTGGAAACCTTTATGGGGAAGGTTGTCCAAACAAACCCCTCACTGTTGATTTCTTAACTAGGATACTACTTAGCATGACCCACAAAACAAATCAAAATAGGGTGTCACAGAATGGGAATACCCGAATCCCAAGGGTTGTGAGGCAATAGTGTACCCCAACCAAGTTAATCAGCACATTCATTTGAGGGTCGAACAAGAACCTCTGCACGTCTTCAAACCCAAAGCTCGTACCAATCAGGGTGTCAACAGCTTTTAGATGGTCCCCAACCTCAAGTGATTCAGAACGTGAACAAGCTTCGACAAACTTCAGAACAGCCCTTGCTCTCACTCCCAATTCCACGTGCCTATCCAAGTACAATTTCCTCCACTTCTGTAACCCAATTTCCAAACAAACAATTACCATACATCCAACCACAAAATCGTCAGTACCATGAAACCATAATTCAATGGAGTTTAATTTCTATATAGTGATAATGTAAAAGGTTTTTACAGCATGCTAAGATAACTTTCAAGATAAGCAAATATCAATAAAAGTACAGTTCCTGACAATCTGTATTTCGTTGATGGTGTAATTTTTTTTTTTTGCATTGCTGATGCTTGTTCTATATACTCAATTTAATCGCAGGGGACCAAGTTTTCTCCAACAAAGTTAAAAAAAAAAAAAGTTGAACACAGAAGAAATAAATAACAAAGTTAAGGCTTCGATCCGAGAGTCCCAATTCAGAAACCAATAAAGAGAAGTACCAAACTTCGATCAAATAAGGTTGAAAAACAAATAGGATGTTTCTCCAAAAAGGGGAGAATCAGTTAATACCTTGAAATTGGGAGAATGAGTGAGAGTAGAAGAAGAAGGGAAATGGAAGGAAGAGAGTAAGGGCCATCTGTTTCTGGCAAGAGACTCCCAAATGCAATCCGAGAAGCACAGTTGCCTCCAGAACCTCGAACAACAACCTAAGGCACACAAATCCCTCACCTTTTTTGGGTTTTTTTGCACCAAATTGAAAAAGATAGAAAAGGGTCAAGTAGAATCGAAGCTTTTCTGTGTAAGGAAAATTGAAATTCGTTATTCGAATACAATATGTAAAGGGGAACCTGAAGCAGCGAAGCAATTTTGAGGACAACATCCTCAGGAAGTGAACTGAAAATGGAGACAGAATCTGATTTTCCTTTGTGCATTTGAAATTGCGAACAGAAGGAACAGTGTTGTGTTTATTGGGCGATTGCAGTGTTAATTTAATGGTACAGTGAAAAGGAAAAGAAAAGGGGAATGATATCCTTTCTCCAATTTCAACCAACACCTATCGCATGGCCAGAGGGAATCCACCACTTCTCTGATCTATCTCAGTTTTTCCTCTCTTTTTTTCCTACAAAACAAAAAATTAAGGACTTTGCCACTGTCTTAAAATTTGTTCAGAAAAATAAATAAATGACGTGTAACAGCAAAAGTGGTATTAATATTTTCTTTTTCATGTTTAGTTAGACAATTGAAAATAAATATACGTGATCAAGTTTCTATCCTTTAAGGCATCTTTATGCATCTTCCTTCAGTTGTTTTTTAAATACTATTTGAGTGTTTTTAAACTTTCATATTTTTATATAATAACTATAGTTCAAAATTCATTATGTGTTGGTTGTTTATAAAATTCAATTTAAATGCACACAACCATCAAAACTAATGCAAACAAATTTAATACCATTTGAGTGTTTTTTAAACTTGATGTAATAACTACACTTCAAAATTCATTATCTGTTGGTTGTTTATAAAATTCAATTTAAATGCACACAACCATCAAAATTAATGTAACTTTTTGCAATGATTTATGAAATTTAATCATAATTTAATTTAATCTTAATCTTATAGTTTTAGTTAATAAGATAAGATTTGTATTAAATTATATACTATAAAATGTCAAAATTTTTAATATATTCTTCAATTCGAGACCTGACAACTTTTGCATGATTTATGTGTCCAATAGCAGTCTGACAGTAGATAATTTAATAGGTTCAATAAACTTTTATTGAGATCAATTTTAAGTGATTATGATATCATATTAAAAAATTAACTTTTAAGTCTAACTCAACTTTGTATAATGGATTCATAAAATAAGATTTACATACATTTATATACTATGAAATATTTTTATATATGAAATATTTTTATAATAGAGATAGGATCTTAAACAATAATGAATAAAATTAAACTTATTTTAATCTAAATTAGTTATTATTAAAAATAAGAAAACAAATAAGTGAGAATGTATTATTCAATTTTAAAGTACTAAAAGAGACAAGCATGATATTTTGTATATAATAAGCGTAGAGGATTTGTTCATTTGGGGGGTGATGGAGTGAAGTGTAGGTCTCTCTACCTCTTATCTCTTCACAAAATCTATCTTTCTTAATACAAACTTTCTGCATATACATAATTTGAAATAAAGTATCTTACAATAATATCTTTCACACACACAGACTATAGAAATGAATTTTATCTTATCTAATAAACATTTTGTAAATACAAATTAGAAATCCAAATTAATCTTGTTGGTAGATCATAATCTAAAAAAAGTATAATATCTTTGCAGTCTTTTATTTTTTTTTTCTTTACAGAAATATTTTTCATTTAATATCTGAAATTCAATTCTTTCTAGATGTAAAGATCATTAAAGTTAGGTTCGTTTCTTTCAATAAAGTTTTCTTCTTACGCATGTTGAAGAATCAAGTTCCTAACTACAAAAAATCATGCTTAAAAAACTGATAAATCATAACCCAAATAAAACCTACCTAAGCCATTGACCTAAATGATATTAAATGATTTTTTGTTGGCGTAGACCTCCTGCAAATCTTAATTTTTTTTACCTGCAATTCAACTTTTTGAATTTTTAAAAAGTTTACATTTTAGAATTGGAAATTTGAAATTAAAAAATATATTTTAGAAAAGAAAATTTGAAATAGACTTTTGTGTTCTGTAAGAAAAATTAAAATAAAATTAGAAAATCAAAATCTCATTATGAAAAAACAGTTATGGAATAAAAAATAAATTTCAGAAAACAAAATTTCAAAATATTTTGGAAAAGAAAAAATTCCAAAAATAGGATCTAGAAATTTAGAAAAAATTCCAAAATTTTTCAAAATCTAGAAAAAATTCTGAAAATCCAGATCTAAATATTATTTTGTAATATCAAATCTGGAACTGGAACGTATTTAGTTTTCATTTAAAAATTTAAAAAAAAAAACATTTTTATCATTTAACGTAAGACATGAGATGCAGGTTCAAAACCATGATGCAGGAAGCAAATGCCATTGTTGTTTAGGGAAGAGTTATAAGGCTGTTTCTTCCTGCAATCTAAAATTTCTTCTTGCACCCCATATTTTTTACAAAGACTATTTTATTCCTTTTAAAATACTTTCAGATGCTTTCTCTGAAATATTTTCAGAGCATATTTTTTGGAATATATTTTATTAATTCCGGATTTATCAATCTGGAAATAAATAAAAAATATATGTTTCGAAAAAGATTTTTCAGAATGATTTTTTGTTTTATGCATTTCCTATTCTGAAAATATTTTTGTTTATGAAACTCTTATTCTGAAATCACCCAAAACTGTAAAAGAATATTTTCGGTATTTCAAATAATGTAGAGATGCAGGAAGAAAAATATAAGGGTGCAGGAAGAAGCTTCCGAGTTATAATAGTAGCTTAGAGCTGGGCTCTTAGTGCTTTTCCAGTTGCACCTTTGCATGGGTCTTGCATATCTCCTTAAGCCCATGCTATTTGTAGTTCTGTTTTTGCTTTTATACAAACTAATTTATTAAAATATTTTTTTAATTAAAAAACTTTATTATAGAAACTAATTTCACAAGGTAGACTATTTTTATCTTTTTTAAGACTAAATTTTTTGTAAAATGTGCAAAAAAGGGGAGGTGTGAAGGCTAGAGGGAGGAGGAGTATTTGAAGAATACAAAAAAGACCTAAGAAAAGTAGGGGTGAAAAGAGAAAAGAAAAAGTGCAAAAAGCATGGGCCTGTTAGATGTGTTGTCAAGTTTTTGATTAATTTTACAGTCTTTTGTAATTGAAACTTTGAAATCAGCTGTGTATAAAGCAATGAAAGTTGTGGCAATGTAGGAATTTGATTTGGTTTATTAAAGCAGAAGTTCAACAGAGGATTAATGTCTAATTCATAGTCATCATATTATAGGTAACTTTCAAAGATTTGAAGACGATGAAGAGGAGCATGCAGACAAGGTGTTTGGTTTTTGGCTCATAACAGAAGGAAATGAAATGAAAGGGAAAACACTGCTACCTTATATCTTATCTGGTTCATAGCTACAAGTTAGGAGAAAAATATTGTGGCATACAAAATATGTTAAATGTGAAGGAAAGAGATTAAGAGAATGAAAAGTCATAGCAAATGTTGTCAGCACAATATTACTCAGTTTCATGGTATGCTGTAAAATCAACATAGAAGGCAGGGAAATCTCTTCAATGAATGTGTTACACCCCAGAGTTGCAAATGAAACAAATTTGGAGTGACAAGGTATGATCCAGTACCTTCTGACAGCTGCAAATGAGTGTCTGAGACATGGATAAAGGTGTTGACTATGGCCTGGTTCCAAGATTTGGACATGCAGAGCACCAATTTCTATCTTAGAAGAAGGGATCCCAAGAGCCATAGCGATAAGAAATGGCCAAAATATACTTTCTTTGAAGCCTGCAGTAATGCAGACAGGGATGGCACAACACATGAGAATTGTTCCTAGAAATATACAATCTATAACAACATAACCATACATCTACGGATTAGGTATTACATAACAATAATTTATAACTAAAATATAAAAAAAAGTAACATGATCTTATTAAAGAAAAGAAAATTATAATTTTTTTATTCTAAAAGTACAAAACAATAAACTCTCTTTTAAAATGAATAAATAACTATTAGAATAATTTTAAAAGAGATTTTTTTTCTTCTTAATTTTTCTCTCAAACGTAGTAGAAAAATGATTTTGATGTGTTTTACTTAAAAAATATTATATTTCTTTTATAATAACAAAAATTAAGCATAGAAATAAAATTCTCCTAATATTTCTCTTTTCCTATTCTTTCACTTAAGTTTTTTTATAAAATTAAATAAATATTTATATTATATTTTATTATTTGTTTTGGTTATATATGTTGTTTATTTTTCTATATAGGTTATGTTATGATTGAAGTAGTATGAAATTGTCATTATTAATCAAAATTTTCATTTGTTAGGTTTTTATTTGTGTAAATATTTATAATTTTTTTCCTACTTTACTTTTCCAATAAAGTAATGTCATAATAAAAGAAAGATTTTTTGTTGCGAAGTGCAAGACATTCTAATTGTCATAATATATAATAATTTTTTAGTCTTTGTACTTGAGTTCCTCAATATCTTTGATTTCATATAGTATCTTTGCACGTTTGGGTATTTGTCGTGTACTCAATTTCTGTAGTAGATAAAACTATAATATCATGTAAATTGGATAAACAACTTAGTGTCAATCTTGCAAGTGTAAACACATATAACCAATAATAGATTTTATCAAAACTAGTGACAAAATTTAAATCAACATAACTTTTGACAACCTAATTATTATCCTTCAAAACATAATGCAACACATAAGGTTGTTTTGATGTATCTAAGATACTCTTAATAGCACTCCAATGTTGTTCACCATGATTTGTCATAAATTTACTAATCATTGTTACTATTTATGCAATGTCTAGTCTTGTACAAAGTATGACATACATAAGACTTTCAACCATTTATGCATACGATATTCAGACATCAATCCTCTCAACTTTGTTGTTATAAATCATATTTGAGGATAATTTACAATTGATAGAAAGTGACAAAAATTTGTGTATAATCTTACTTGTTGAAGTGTAAGATTTCCAATAAATAATTCTTTTAAAAAAGTCAAATCTACTTAGTATATTTACATCCTTAAAATCTTGTTTATTGGTCCAAGTCCTTGTATCAAACACTCTAACCAATTTTCCTTTCAATTATTGGGTTTAAGCTTTGTTAGATTTACTACCAACGTGTTATTTAACCAATACTTGTAGAGCAACATCTTCAAATCTCTTGTAGCAACATCTGACGCTTAACTTTATAAAAATTTAGTGAATTTGAAAATTAAGTTTTCTTGTTTTTTAAAATCTTTTAGGTTATGCTCATTTTACCCCCTTTTAACAGCAACCCGACAGTGGAATCTCGTGTATGATACCTTTACTTTTATTGAATCTTGTAAAATTAATTCAATAAAAAAATAATTTTTATCACCAAACAAGAAAAATACTTTAATTTATTAATCTTCATATACAAAGATAACTTTTTAGTCTATGTTTTACAGTGGACAGATGATTCCTGTTAACAATCTTACATAAATTAATTATAAGCTGTGGCTTGGAAATTAATACATTAGCTTTACAACTAACCAAGTGAAAGATTTTTTTGGGCAGTTGAGTAAATATTGATGTGAACCTCAATAAATATAATAGTGTAGAGATACAATTTTTTGCTGTGGAGATATTGTCCATTAAAATCATTTTATTCGAGACTTAAACAAAACCCTCAAGAAATTATACTACAAATATAAAATAATCTACAAAACTTAACCCCACTCACCAGAAAGGGATGAAAAGAACTCACCAAATTAGCATCGTGGAGTATATTAGAAATATGAAGTTCCTTCTGTGATAGCAGACAAACAACAACTAAACATAGTTGTTTGTGTTCCCAATCATGATACCTCAGTACATGGTACAATGCAACAACTCAGAAATCCCAACCAACGAAATTTTCTTACTTTTGGAAAATGTTGCTGCCTAATCTATCTCATCATATATGTAACACACACACATATATAATTGAAGGGGGCAAATTAAAATGTCTAAGGTCAATTTATGCTCACCTATCTTAACAACCTTGTTTTCTTGTAGCTGTCCTTTGCCAAGAAAATAGTGAGTGGGTTACTATAATGTAAACCAATCACACTCTTACTTCTCCACATTTTTTATCATTTTATCCAATCAATGAGTGTGGCTCATAATATTGCCCATATATATCCTATGCCATTGCCATGCACCACACAATTTTACCAACTTGTATAATATACTGAACACACTATTTAAAAAATATATATACAAAAACAATTATACTAAAAATATATTGTTTTTTACATGATTTTGAGAAGCCGACAAAGTTCCAACGTTGGCACAAACAAAAGGTCCAAACAGGAGGGAAGAGCGTAATAAAGTAGGCATTTATCACCAATGACTAAGAACCAAACCAGCAGAATGTACGATTCAAGCCAACTGTCTCCTTTCACAATAAGATGCATGTTAAAGAAATCAACCAATTTTGAGGTAATGCATATGTAATACTAATACTATAATATTTTTGTTATTGTGGGGTTTTTATCATTATACATGAACTAAAATTAAAGTTGTGTTGTGTTAATAAGAATGAGCAGTTTTTCTTTCCTTTTCCAAAGAAAAAAGTAAAGCAAATAAATGTGCAATAGCCAAGGAAGGAAGCCATGAGCAGGTAAAGTTAGTTTAGTTGGTAGAACATATAGGACCCACCTTACCATTCAACTAACTCAACCAATAATATTTTTGCATGTTAAAATTAATAAAAACACTTCACCATGGTCGTTGATCAAGCATAATAAATAATTAAATGTGTCCAAGGCACGTTTCTTTGATTTTTCTCTCCATAGTTTTCCATGGAAGTTTCCTTAGTGAATACAAAACCAGTGCTGCAAAAGTTCGAAACTAACTTGTATGTAGACACTACAACGTTGTGTGTGAGAGTGCGAGAGTGAAGTGGGGAAAAGCATATCAGATCCTTTCCACGCATTATTATTTTTTTATTCCATTTCTATTTTCCGAGACATTGTTTTATGTACATTAATCTTTGAATCTGGGATGCCCCAAACTCCTAAAATTTTACTGTTTACAACCTTGACATAGCTCAGTATCCATATCCACATACACTTTAAAAGGGTTAGAAGAAAAAACCACTTCCGAGAACATAGTAGGAAGAACAAGAACAAAGGAACTTCACTAGTGGGGGAAAAGCTGGTCATATTTTACTGTTTTTTTTTTTTCTGCTTTTTCTTTTCTGCTGTGCATGTCTGACTGATATAAGCTCATTTTCTTTGACTGCATTGCAACTTGTGGGGTGACACCAAATCATTGCATTCTCACTTTTGTCTGGAAAAGTTAGGGTCTTTTGAATTTACATTTGCACATTCCTTTGGTTGAAACTCAAAACCCCCCTTTCAGCTTTTTAGATTGGCGGGGGGAAACTACTATTAGGGCTTGATTCTCGTTCTCTGTGGCGTTTGAATTGCAAAAAAAATGAGGGAAAATGTTGTTCTGGCAAGTGAGGAAATGTGAGGTGGAGGAAGAGGAAAAAGAAGAAGAAGAAAAGACGGGTTTGAGTAAATGAGTGTTTTGAGACATGGGGTGTGTGTTTGGGAAAGGAGCGTCAAGGAGGAAAGAGGAAGTGAAAGTTGAAATAGCAGAAGAGTGTGCTGTTCAGAACGGTGGGAATGTTAAGGAGGGTGGAGAAGAGGAAAAGAGCAAGCCCCCAAAAGGGGAGAGAAGGCGATCCTCGAAGCCGAATCCAAGGTTAAGCAATCCACCTAACCATGTGCATGGTGAGCAAGTAGCTGCAGGGTGGCCCTCTTGGCTCTCCAAGGTTGCTGGCGAAGCTATAAATGGGTTGATCCCTAGAAGAGCCGACACTTTTGAAAAGCTGAATAAGGTATGGAGGTTAATGACTGCTTTGCTTTCTTTTCCAGTTTAAGTATGTGGAACTTGGTTGTTTTGATTTCAAATTTGAAGATTTTATTGCTTATGTTGTTTTTGTTTTCAAATGTAAGCAACATCTAACAACAAGAATTCTTTGTGATCTGGGTTTTTCTGTTATCTTGAAAGTTATTAATAGAAAGCCCTTCTATTAAAATGTCTACTTCCATTCTGTTCTTGTAAAGTTAACAAATATCTGATCTATAACTGGCTTTTTTGGACTATTTTTCTATCAGGTTGGACAAGGTACTTATAGCAATGTTTACAAAGCAAAGGATACCTTGACAGGGAAAATTGTTGCCCTAAAGAAGGTCCGCTTTGACAATTTAGAGCCGGAGAGTGTCAAATTCATGGCCAGAGAGATCCTTATTCTGCGCCATCTGGATCATCCCAACGTTGTCAAACTGGAAGGTTTAGTGACTTCAAGGATGTCATGCAGTTTGTACCTTGTGTTTGAATACATGGAGCATGATTTGGCTGGACTTGCTACAAGTCCAACAGTAAAGTTCACAGAGTCTCAGGTATTTACTTATTTAGCTTGCATATTGTAAAATCTAGAACTAGGGTTGGTTGAAATTTATAATTCAAATCAGTCTTCTGTTTCTGATTTTGAACTTCTTTTCTTGATCATATCTGGGTGTTTTAGGTTAAATGTTATATGCATCAGCTACTTTCTGGACTGGAACACTGTCACAACCGTCATGTGTTGCATCGTGATATAAAGGGGTCAAACCTTCTTATTGACAACGAAGGAATTCTTAGGATTGCTGATTTTGGATTAGCTTCCTTCTTTGATCCTAATCAAAAGCACCCTATGACCAGCAGGGTGGTTACTTTATGGTATCGTCCTCCAGAGCTTCTCCTTGGAGCCACTGATTATGGTGTAGGAGTGGACCTCTGGAGTGCTGGCTGCATTCTTGCTGAATTGTTGGCTGGCAAGCCTATTATGCCTGGTCGAACCGAGGTAATCTTTGAATGATTCATTTCATTTTATAATTTCTCTAGGAGAACCTTTCAAGAGCATAAGACTTTTCACTTTACTAGTAATTTAGTAAATGGTGCAAGAGTTTGTTGCTCATGCTGTGAGGTTTGTGCTTCTGATTTTATTGATATATATATCCTCTGTGCTTCATAGGTGGAGCAGCTACATAAGATATTTAAGCTTTGTGGTTCTCCTTCTGATGAATATTGGAAAAAGTCAAAGCTGCCACATGCTACCATTTTTAAGCCCCGACAATCATACAAGAGGTGCATAGAAGAGACATTTAAGAATTTCCCAGCATCATCTCTGCCACTAACTGAGACCCTTCTTGCAATCGATCCAGCTGAACGCCAAACTGCCACAGCTGCATTACAGAGTGAAGTAAGATACAATTTTATCACTAGTTAATCCTACAAAATCACTTATTTCTGCTATTTCCTTAAAATATATGCATAGGATTGCTACATCTACTTGACTGTTCCCTTCTTGTCATGTTTCAATTCACAAATAGAATAAGTAATTCACTGCAAACAAAGATGGGTGTGGTTTTAAGCAAGCCACATTTGCTTTGTTCATGCCATATACCACCTCCTGTTGACTTTTATTGCTTTTGTTTATTCTTAATAAAAGTTCTGGATTGTCAGGGCTTTGTTTGCCACTTATCAAGAAATACATTCTTATCATGAGTTAACTGTCTTACAGAGTTCATAAAATCACTTAAATTGCGTCTATTAGTGGATGGACTAGTAATACTGAACTTCATTTGAATTTGTTTTTTCCTTGGATTGGTTTTACTCTATATTTAAAGAAAACCGAGGTTGCTTGACACTCATGGAAAATGGCAGGGATAGCTTTATGTAGGTGGTTATATATAGTTTTAAGTATAGATATGATGAATTAAGCTTGAAATCCTTATTACTCCAACAATTTAATATAAGAATCTAAGTCTAATATTAATTGCTTCTGTTTTGCAGTTCTTTACTACAAAACCTTATGCCTGTGAACCCTCTAGCCTTCCAAAATATCCTCCCAGCAAGGAGATGGATACAAAATTGCGGGATGAAGAAGCTAGAAGGTGGATAACTTAAATTGCTTTAGTCATCATAACAAAGATTTCATGAATATATTTAAATACTGAAGATCAAGTTTTTCTCTAACTTATAGATGAAATTCTCAATTATCTTTTGAATTCTTGTTTGCATAAAAATCTATTCTGACCAAGTTTGTATGTTAGATTGTTTTGCCATTCGATTCCCTTGTTTTTCTATATTTGACTGAGGAAGTTGCGAGGCATGTATATAGTTTGAACAAATTTGTTCAGCTATCCCTCATCTTGTGAACTTTCTCTTATTCTCTAGCTCTCAATGATACTGGTGGAATCAAAAGATTTTTCTGATTGAAAATACTGAAGATCCACAAATTTCAATAATTTAATTGTAATGTTTCATGACTGTAGATTGAGGGCTGCTAACAAAACTAACGCTGGTGTGAAGAAATCACGTCCACGTGATAGAGGTGGAAGGGGAATTCCAATTCCAGATTCCAGTGCTGAGTTGCAAGCAAATATTGATGTATGTCAGATAAGCACCTCATTCATCTGTGCAAATACTTTTTGTCTTGGTGAATATATATTTTTTAAACTTCATGTTAAGCATCTCTGTCATTACATGAAAAAGTTTTATTAAAAAAATAAAGAAAAAAGAGAACAAACAAGAATGGGGACTAGGCCAAACCTCATACATAAGAAAGATGAAATTTAGATCAATTAGAACATAGGATTTTAATACTTTTAAAAAGAACTCCAAAGAAAAACTATGGAACAAACAAAAGAACCAAAATAACACCAATAGATGAATATCCCAGAAAAGTAAGGACTCTCATTTCTTCTTAATAGACATCTTAACACCTTTTCTAGGATGTCTCTTCCTAATAGTTTGAACAACACGAACTCTATTATCACTAAGAGATTACTTGGTGAATACTTTATTCTTCATATTTATTATTCTTATGAATAAAGCGATTGTTGAAAACATTGATCTTCACATGCATCCATTTGTCTAAAACAACACTTGAAATTCGTCTTCCATCTCCTTCTCATCCCTTTTCAATGATCGAATGAGAAACTTACATATATATGCATTTGTATGTATCTTCCCATCCCAGTTAACTAAGAATTAAAGCACTTTCCAATTTTGATAAAGTGACATTGATACATACAGTGTTGTTGGTTCATATGAGAGCTTACTTTTGTGTCTGAATGCTGTAGTAATGGTTTAACTGTTATTACAGAGATGGCGACTGGTAACACATGCAAATGCCAAGAGCAAGAGTGAAAAGTTTCCTCCACCTCATGAAGATGGAACTCTAGGCTATCCTTTGGGTTCTTCACGTCACATGGATCCAATTTTTGATCCTCCTGATGTTCCATTTAGTTCCACAAACTTGTCATATCCTAAATCAAATATCCAGACCTGGTCTGGTCCATTAATGGAAACTAGTGTGGATGCACCAAGAAGAAAGAAGAAGATGGCAGGGAATGGGAATGGGCGCACACATTCAAAGAAGGAATCTTATAGATAGATATGGTGTGAAAGAGTATTCAAAAATAATTAAAGAATTGCAATAGAACACCAATTATTTTTCACAAGCATTGGTGTTTGGTGAAGCTGCAAAAGTGCTGCTGATTTATTGTCTTGCTTCAGAGAGCTACAACATATTTTATCTTTCTCAATCATCAACCCTTTATTCCCTATCCTGTATAATATAATCACACATAATTTTATATATATTATATATATATATATATATATTCATTGCATTGAAGATTAAAATGTTAATTTATTTAAATAATATATCATTTTAATACCTAGATTTTAATTTCATTAGTTTTTTAATTTTAAATATTTTTATTTATGATATGCGTATAAAATAATCAGTTATTTTTAACTGAGTAATATACTTAATAATTTTAAAAATCTAAGAGTAACAGGAGAGTCATTTAAATTATATAATTTACTGTAAATAAAAAATAATTTGGCTTTCAATTTTTATATACTTATGATATATTGTAACCATTAATATCATTAAATTTAAATAAGTACTTTCAAATGTATGAATAAAAATATCACTTATCAAGTATTTATTACAATTAAGATATATTTTAACTGTGGTTTAATGTTGAAATATTATTTCATGGAAGAAAATATATACTAGAGAACATAATATTGTTAGGATGTTCTTATGCAATTATTTACAACAATAAATATTTTATAAGTGGTAAAAAAATCTCATTCTAATATTTTGGTTAGATTTCTATCCAATAAAAAAAGGTCAAAAAAATAATCTATACGAAAAAAATTATTTTAATATTAATGAAATATGATAAGAATCCAAAATTAATTTGATGAAAATTTCTAAAACATTATGTTGATACTATAAATGGTCAAGACTCAAACAAAAAAAAAGTGAGTATTTATATCTGAGATTTTAAATTAGGGAAAATATAAGTATTTGCAAACAATGGATGGTTTATCTAAATTGAAAATTAAAAAACTTACAACATGTTAGTATATATCTTTGTGTAAAAGTCTAAATTTAATATTCAGCATACATTTTACAATATCATATATTTTAGTATAAATATTACTTGAAATAATTCTATTAATATGTGTCACATTCATAAAATTTAATTAAAATAAGTAAATATCTATAAAAATATATAAAAAAATTGTCGTTATTATCAAATTATAGTCAAGGATCACAATATTTACACAAAAATAGACATAAATTTTGGAAAATTTCTAATAATTTATTTAAAATTTCAACACTTTATTTATTTATCAAACTTATCATAGTTAAATAGATATCATGCTTAATAATAATAATAATAATAATAATAATAATAATAATAATAATAATAATAATAATAATAATAATATATTTTAATATACCTTACCATAAACGAGTTGATTGAGTTAGTACATCAACCGATAATCTATCCTACCTTTACTCATATGGACATTAGATAAAAAAAAAACTTATTTTAAAAGTTCTACATCAAATTAATTTGATAAATTTTAATTTGAATTAACTAATTTATTTTGAATATTTTATATTAAAGGTATTAATAAGATATCATTCACTCTTCATACTTACTTACTATTATTTAATAAAACATATTATTTATTTATTTTCATATTTACATCATAATATATATATATATATATATATTATTTTATCAAGTCGTTAAGTTTTTAGGGTGTTATTTTTTTATACATCTGACAGGAGGAAAGTCTTTTAATTTATATAACTTTACTGTGAATTAAAAAAATACTGGCTTTTAATTTTTATATACTTATGACATGTGGTATAAAATAATATCATTAAAAATATTTAATAGAAAAATATTTTGAAACATATGAATAAAAATATCACGTACTTATATTTTGTATTTCTTCATGATGATTTAACATTGAAAGATTATTTAAAGTAAAAAACACCTATATAAAATAACACAATGATTAGTATGTTTTATATAAGTGTTAACAAACTAACTACACATATATATATATATATATATATATATATATAAATGTTTCCATTGAAGATTAAAATAATAATTTATTTAAATAATATTTAACTTCATACCAACCTTTTAATTTAATTAGTTATAATTTAAATTATTAATAAAACATGTTCACAAACTTTAAATATTATAAAAAAATATTTTTATTTATAATATAGGTATAAAATAATCAATTATTTTATTTTTTCACATTTCAAAATTGCACATATATAACATGATTTACATAATTTTTTTAAGATTAGTTTCTTATATTATTTTATATATATATATATTTAGCATAAAATAAGAAATATCCATGTACATATATAGTCAAATGCATATGACAATTTAAATACATTAATGATAAATTAAAAAATAAATAAAAATCTGAAATCTTCTTTTATTAAATACATTCATATGAACCTTCCCAATTGAGATGGGCCTTGGCCAAACCATGTCTGGACACAAAATAAATAAGTAAAAAGTTTTTTTTTTTTTTAAATGGATTCCAACCCATGAGAACCCTAATTTGAGGGCACAGCTTACTCGTCTTCTACCCAGGTGAGTTCCGCTGAATGTTTGCATTTTTGTTTTCGAATTCAATTTGGTTGAACCCGTTGTTTTGCATTTTTTTGTTTCGAATTCAGTTTTGTTGAACCCATTTTTTTTCATTCTTGTTTTCGAATTCAGTTTCGCTGAACCCCTTTTTTGTTTTGCTATATCATAATTGTTGCGTTATTTTTGTCCTCGAGAACTAATTGATTCTATTTAAACGAAAAATAATTGTGTTTATTAGTTTGTTTTAATTTCCCCATCCTATTGCAGTGAGGTTTTAGGGTTACACAGTGACTGACGAAGATGAAGAACAGAAAACAAAAGGGTGGTGTTGTGGCAGAGTGTGATGGTGGTGTTGAAGATTTGGGGCGTGTGATCCACGAGCATGCCCTTTTCTTTGACAAGTTAATTGAGTTGATTCCGGCCAAGTTTTATCTGCCTACTGACGACAAGGAGAAGCCATGGTTTCAGGGTCTCAGCAAGATTGCAAAGGCTGAGGCGAAGAAAGAGACCAAGGAGAATATCAAGAAGTCTCGGAGGGACCGTTTGAACCCTGACAAACCCTCTGCAACTACCCTTGATCTTCTCAAGGAAAGCTTGGGAAAAGAGAAGGTGGATGACAGTGATGAAGAGAAGGGTGCAGCAGTGGCTAAACCTCCTTTGTCTGGATTGAAAAAAGATGATCGGTCTGTGACTTATGAAGAGCTTCGGCAAAGGCTTCATCGCAAACTTGAAGAGTTTCGGGCAGGACGAAACCTTGGGAATTCAGAAAAGAAAAGGGATGAGAGAGATGCTAGGAGAGGATATACTAAGGACCATAAACGTAAGAGGGATGATGAAACTGATGAAGGTAACAATGTGAGTGCTGAGTTGGTCGAGAAAGTAAAGAAGGATGCTGCAGAGGCTTCCAAGGAGCTTGTGTTTGGCCATGTCAAACTTCAGAATGAGGAAATGCCAGGGAAGAAGAGGAAACTTTCAAAGCATAAGGAACTTGAAAGGGCCAAGAAGTTGGAAGAAGTGAAAAAGAATGATCCTGAGAAGGCTGAAGCTTTTGCCAAGAAGCAATCGTGGAAAGCAGCCATGGATAGAGCAGCAGGGGTTAAGGTTCACGATGATCCCAAGCTCCTGAAGAAAAGTATTAATAAGGAGAAGAAGCAGCAGAAGAAAAATTCCGAGAAATGGAAAGATAGAATCCAAACGAGGGACCAATTGAAGGCGGAGAAACAGAAGAAAAGGACAGAGAACATAGCTGGCAGGATTCATGAGAAGAAAATGCGGAAAATTGCCAAAAGAGAGAAAAAGCTTATGCGACCAGGCTTCGAAGGTCGCAAAGAAGGTTTTATGAATGGTGGTGGTGCCACCTAATATGATTTTGAAGTTTATTGATTTGTGCCTTTTCTTTACATTATTGTTTTCTAGCTTTTGAAGAATCGGTGTTAGAGAATGACAATTCAATGGCTCGAAAAAGGTGCACCTATCAAGTTCTGTATGCACATTTCTTGAAATGAAAAATATTTTATTTTCTATTATTTTCTACATAGGCATGCCATGTTTTAACAAATTGCTAGCTCTTGTAACTAGTGTCTATTACTACTGGATTGCAAGTATTGTGTTAAAAGAGAGATATATCTACGTCTTAAATATTGCTAGCTCTTGAGATGTTGCTCTCGAAGACCCTTAGTGTACCAGGTGTGGTCTTAAATTTGTATTCAATACGTAGACGTCTCCTTTGTTTGGATAGGAACAGAGGAAATTGTATTGACAAAGACTAGGGTATATACATTGCTCTGTGCATCTGGCAGGTCCTTTAGCTTTACAACATTTTAAGTATTTCACAACTGTAGGTTTAGGGAGTACTGTAAACGTTACTAATACAGTAGTGTTCTAATTTGTTTAGAAGGTGTTTGTAAGTTATCTTTGTTTATTCCTAGGAATAATCAGATTGAAAAAAATTAATTTTATTATTTGTAAGGGGGTTTCTAGTTAATTATACATAGGCATATTTAATTGTCCCCTTATTCAAACCATCATTTGGTATTCCTGTGAGGTGGTGGGAAAGTTTATTCTAGTGTTGCATGGAAAACTCCTCTTTCAACAAGTATACAATATCTATTTGGCTGTGTAACAATCGAAAAATGAATACCAATTTGGCTGACTTGTTGGTGAATTTTAACGTTTCAATTTTTCTCATTTTGTTGAAATGTTATGTTTTCCCTCTTTTTACTGAAAGGAATAATTTGTTTAAGAAGGTTTTGTATTGTTTTTATGGTGCGGTGCGAAGAGGAGTTTTCATGCCCATTATGTGGCCTGGCCATGTTATTTATTTTGATATGGAGTCAAGAGAACATGGAAAGTTACTAGGATTAGTAATTCTATTACTATGGCAGTAAGGCCCATGCTTCTTGTCTTGTTGGAACAGTTATATGTTTTGATAAAGCTGTTCTTAGCTAGGGGGAAAAGAAAGCAAATACCAGGGGTCAACGTTTTTACTCTTACAATTTTTTGTTTCCCACGAATTATTCTTATCAAATTAGGTAATTTCCTTAAACAATTTAGCATACACAATCCAGTGTTTTTTTTCTGGCACTAGAGCATGCTAGCCTTTCTGCCACACTTTTTTCCAATAGTTATTTTCCTTCATGTGTGGTGCACTCCCACAACCATTAAATAATAAGATGCATCAACCTTGAAGAAAGGAGTATTAAAAATTACAGTTGTCGAAAATTCAACAATAAGGAGCTTCAAGCACACTAAGTTTTTGAAGTGCGTAGGATTTCTGAACATTGGTAAATTGTTCTTAGACAGTTTGGATAAAATTAGATGCATGCATTTATAATGTCTCTCAAATAAGTTTTGTTGTTTTAGATATTTAAAGTGTATTCTCACGGCTCTGCCACGGCCCTAAATTCAATAGCATAATCTCTACCTGTGAAATTCATCCAACAAACCAGGAATCATGCACCCTTTTTACTGTAGAGCATAAGCAGTTAAATTGGCGGTGTCTTTGTCTTTGGAGGTTTTTACTTTGAAGATTATTTAGTAATGAATCAGCTTAGCATGCTTAAATAAATTCATGAAGTGTAAGATGCTGCAATCCTCTTGTACAAATCTTCTAGCTGTTGAACTAACAGAGTCTTTAATTTCTTGATAAGCATTCAATTTCCTTCTTCAATTCCATCTTTCCACTATGAGAATATTCTGTGCATGGCAGCTCAAATTCACTTTTAATGTTGTCTTTCCAGGATTTGTAAAACTGATTGAAGTTTCAACGTACTACTTTTTTTTACACAATGTCCTACTTTTCTAACAAAAGGGGTACTATCAATGATCAATACCATATCTCTATAATTGGATAGCATTTTTTTTATTGCCATTATTAGTAATAAAACTGCAGGGAAACATTTTACATATTTTTCTGGTTTCGACGTGTTTAATTTCTGCGCACTTTCATTTCACTGGAAAAAATCATATTATTAATCAATAAAAAGATCATAGTAAATATAATTTAAAATAGCAATTATAAAAATAAACAAATTTATGATAAATTATTATTAAACGATAGTCTGAAATCAATTGCTTACATGTTACCAAACCCAAATCACTTGTCTTGATCTAAAACGGGAAATGAGTATGAGAGTTAACTGATAAAAAAAAATGCTAAATTGATAATTTACAACAACTTGTGATAATTTGTAAAGATGTGTTATAAAAAAACTATGTGCATTTTAATGTAGTTAATATTTCTTATTCATGTGCATTAAGTAAAAAAAGTAATATCTTTTACTTAATATGGGTATTTTATAATTACAATATGCATTATTAGTAAAAAATCCAATAAACTTTAATTGTTAATTGTACGTTTTTTTAAAGACTCGTGAAATCAGTGGAAAAGTGCGAACGGAAGAGGTACTTTTTGGTTAATGTTAAATTTCGAAACTTTTAACATGTTTGGATTGGTGTTTTGGATCCACGTTTTCTAATAAAACTCACGTTCAAAAACTTCAAGTGGCGCAAAACCAAGTATTAGTAGATTCAAAACAAGAAATGAACGTCCAAACATGCACTAAATTGATTACTCTATTCCTTTAGTATGAATTGTTTGACTTATTATTTTTGTTTCTAGCACTTGAATAGTTTAGTGTGGTTTTGGCTGATTCAAATCATGTTCTGTTTCGTATAAAATTAGGCTATAACAAGGCTAGGAAACTACAAGAAGTGATAGTAAGGATAGAAGCCCGGATGTTGTGAGGACTCAATAAAATGCATTTGTAAACATTATTTCCGTAATTTATAATTCAAGAACATGTGTTTTGCACTTGTAGGAAACTAGAAACAAATGAAAGACAAAGCTAAGAAAGAATAAAACATACACGCACACAACAGGGAGCTAGATACAAATATGGGACGAAAAAATTATCTCAGAAAAACAAACAACCCTCACACATCCACATAACCGCCCTAGTATTTCAGCTGACGATGATCCAAATTTCCAATTACCTTTGGGCAGTTTTGTCAGATTCTTCCCATGAAGCCATCATCAAATCACACCATACTGCTAAAGACCACGCTTGAATGAAAGCCAACATGATCAAAGAAGCAAACATGACAGTTACAATCACAAAACCACACCCAGAATCAACACAACATCAGCCACAAAAATTATATTCCTTGTTTGATTTTGAAAGGAAATATGGCTATCAATGCCAAGTATTGTAAATGGACCAGTAAGGCTTTGATTAGTAGAAGGAAGAAAAAAAGAAGCTAATAAACTAATCTAAGCTGATTCTTACTGCAGTGAACAAACATGTAACACAATTGCTATTTTGCACAATGAGCTACCAGTTAGGCTGTTGCAAAACACCCTCTACCTTCTCTAGCTTTCTCTTTATCCATTTCTTGTCCAAGCTATGTTCTAATTTTAGAATGTTGAGCTTGGAGATGAATACCTGTCCAAAGATACTCCAAACATGCATCATTCGCAAGCAACCGTGGTAGCGAAGCTGCTGAGGCAGATTGCAAATGCCTGAAATGCTGAGATAGGGTAACGGTAATCCATTGTAAACATGTCCTTCCCAACTTTTCCAAATTGGAGGATGACGTCATCCTCTTGTGGTTCAGCATGTCCATTGACTGCCAAAGCAGCCAGCTGAAAGTTTTTAACTGAAGCAATTGTCACTCGCCCATGAAAGTTTAAGCACCAACACTGCATCTGCTCGTGCCACCTGGCAGCCTTATTTTTCAACACTAGAACGTCATCTTTTTTATTGTTCTGCTCTCCAGATATGGAGTTTTCTAGATGAGTTGAGTTTGTCTGAAAAAATGGGAATGAAGTACCTATGTTACTAGTAGAATAACTGGTCAGTGAAGGAGCTACCCTTTCTGGTTCAATAGCAGAAGCAGGAATGGTATCTATGACACAATGCATTCTCCTTGGCCCCCTGCTTGCCATGAACATATGGTAAGTATTGTTTAGTTTGTATATAAGAAAAATTCAGTTAGCTAATATGCTTTCAGCAGAAACATCCATAACTCAAATCATTATAGGTTTGTCAAGCAAAAGAAAAACATGAAGAACTATGATAGCAGTGTTAAAAGCTTTACCTGGAGCCTAATACATTCAGTTCATATGAGATATGGGCAACTGGGTAGTTGCCTGTAGGGATCTTAGGTGAAACTTGTTTTGGATTCACCAGCCTAGTGGAGCTACTTTTTGTCATCTTTGCCCTTGCATGAGGCAGTTGGCTATCGTAGATTGTGAACTTGGTTCCCAAAAAATTTGATCTTATAAAATATAATGGAAAATGGGTTAATCTTCACCCTAAGAAACTAAAAAGAACAATAATGGCAACAGCGCGTGATTAAGAATGCACCTCAATTTCCCTATGTGGGCACTGCTTTCCCTGGACATATCATCCGCATCCAGGGAGATAATATAATCTGTGCAGGTTGGGCGTCTGAACTTACGCGCAGCTAGAAGGAACTTCCCATCATCAGCTAGTGCTGCAATTGAAAAAGATAGTGGCCAAAAGGAACATACAGTTAAACAATGAATTGAGAAAGCATAAAAAGGAAACCTTATATTATCCTCCAAAACTAACGAAGTATTTTAGACAAGGGAATCAAGAATAAGCTCAACTATTGACTAACTACTAACCACTAGATAAACTGAGAAACAGATAATATGTCTGTGTGCCACTGTTGCGCCTAATGAAGCACTGAAGTAGATGTTCCCTTGGGCCAGGCTGCCAAAATGTATTTACCAACTCAGGTTATGTTTAAGCAGTGCAACTTAAGAATAACAATACAAGGAAGACAAAAGTCTAATTTTCAAAAATCCAACTCATAAATCACTAGACAAATGTGTTATTTAATCTTATATTTCTTATATAACCACACATGTCTTGATGGATGACCATCTAACCAGCATATTTTGGAAGAGTCTTTTCTAGCATTGAAAATTTGTACATAGTAGTGAAGATTTTATTGGACTTGTTTTTTGGTTATTTTTCATGTATTTAGCCTAGTAGAGTAGGATATACACAGGAAAAGAGGGTGTAAATTGTAAGCATGACATATGAAGCATGAGAAATCCATCTAAGCATAGGCAAGGAGGACATGAAGGTCCACATGTCATCATCTCTCTAATGAGAGAATTTTTCACCAACAAAGAAAGGTCATTTGTCAACCTCTAATTTGATTTACTCCAATGGGAGGGAGTCATTTGTCACCATAGGAGTGAAGAGTTTAAGATTAAATTTTGAACCTTGGTTGCATTTAGAACTATAAATAAGTGTGTTAAGCCTTTTGTAATGCAACCTGAATTGAGTAAGAAATTTATGCCAAAATGTTGTCTCACTTGACTCAAGTTCACTCTATTTTAGCACCAATTTGTGTGTCTAGCCTAGGACTCTTTAGAAGTTGGTCTCACCTCTTCTAAACCTCTACTTCCACACCTCAAATTCACCTTTCTGATCTGACCTATACCTCCATATAGCTTCCGCATCTCCATAGAATCCATTCAAAATTAAAAACTCCAAAACAAGCAAGCAAGACCGTGTGTGCATCATATCTTGATTTAGTAAAATTTGTTTTAGAGTGAGGTGATTTATGTTTGGATACTTTTATTCCAAAAAATATAGTTGGAAATTTCAATAAAAAAGTTTCGATCTAACCTAAAATTAACTAATGTTACTCTAATCTAGATTAATTAAGGAACCAGAATCAGTTCCTTATGATGAAACTAAATACATGATGAATATTTATAGAAAATCACTTTAGCTAGTATTTCAAGTGGTTCAGGATGAAGTATGATGAATCCAGAAGAAAATAAATAAAGGTGGAAGAGTAAAGGGCGACTAATTGAAATTGAGGAAATTTGAATGGAGAGGATTGTGCAGTAACCTGTTTGAGAGAGATGGGGAATGTTATGTTGGAAGAGAGTTGAGGTGGCTTGACAATCTCCTTGACGATGAGTCTCCAGGTGCGGCACACTCCGGCACAAGCCACCACGCTTCTCCGCGGTGGCCACTTGGCCTCCGACGACTCAATTCGGAGGAGGACCTCTCTGAGAAGCTCGTGGGGCATGTTGGCCCACCAACTCTGCTCCAACCCATCATCCATGGAAAGCACCCCACACACCCCTTTTGAGGAAAGACTCCAACTTCAATGATGGGTCACTGTATTGAGTTGTGTTTTTCACAGAAATATCTTCTTGGGGGAGAAAAACTATGTTGAAGGATGAGACAAGAGGGTTACCAGTTATTGTTAGTTAGAGAGAGAGAAAAGACGAAGGAAAAGGTAGAACGTGTTCACTGTAGCAAGTGTGATGGATTGATTAGATATGAACCAGAATACAAGATTTGGATCCACCTCTTCCAAATTTAATCTCCAAACTCAAATCAAATTATTTAAATTGAATTGAAGACTAAAGATTAGAAAATATGCTTTTTAGATAAGATGTTGATTAGCAATAGTTGAAATAATTCAAAAGCAAAATTTGGAAAAATTTAGTTTAGTTTAATGAACCAAGAAAATGAATCTCAATCTACAAGAGACATATTGCACCACCAATATCTCCATGCAAGTCATGATAAGATTTAAAAAAAAAAGTGGTGATAATATTTAATGTCTTTTCACAGCAATAATAAAAAAAAAGAATGATGTAGATTAAAGAAGTCAACACTGAATATATGATAGTTGATGTTGTAATAAATTAGAATCCAAAAATCTAAAGAACAAAATTGAAAAGATGAATGTTGCAACATTAGTATATAATTATTGTGCAGAAGCATAAGTATGTTTTTGAAAACTCAAAATTGTGAATGATGACTATCGTACATAGTTGTCTTCCATCTTGTCACAGCATCTTTACATTCAACTTCTTATTTTCAGGAAAAGTAGTGTAAGAAATAATTTACTTTCATTTGTTTGAAAACATGTTTTTATTCCGTGTTTTAAACATGATTATTGTTAAGAAGAATATCCCTAAAATTTCAAAACTTTTGTAGACCCGTATAAATTAGAAAACATTTTAAAGCATGACTTTTTTTAGGTTTCTTTATGGATTTGGTGTAATTTTTACATTTATTAAAATGGGTAAGTTTATTACTTTTTACAAAAATAGGTAAATCATATTTTTGATGATGTTTTTAAAATGAAAAAAAATCATGCATTTAATTATGACTTCTACTTTCTATCAATCAGATTTTTTTTACTGAAATCACTAGGAGTATGACTTCAGTCTTAATTTTTTTTTTTATAAAAATCGTACGTAATGTCCTAACCATTTTTTTTATAATCGAATAGAAGTCATGCATGAAGACATGACTTATTTATTTTATTTTTTTAAATTGTTTTTTTATTAAATTAAGTAGAAGCCGTGGATTCGGTCCTAACTTTATGTCTTTATTTTTTATTTTTTAGAAGTCGTGGGTTGCGCCATGACTTTAGAAATAAGGTTTTTTTAATTTATGGTGTTATTTTTGTGTAAAAATAATTTCATGTTGTTTTATTTTATTTTGTATATTTATTTTAATTTTTTAAGATAAATAATTGGGTGAAAACTTAAAACTGTAATGTATGGAAATAAATTTATTGATTAAGTGAATGATGTTAAGAAATTATAAACTAAGAAATTAAAAATAAGAAACACACCACTAAATGGTAGAAAAAAAGCAATAACAATTATTGTAATTAAATAAAAGGATAAAAGCAATAACTGTTTCATTCTATTAATAACAAAATTAAACATTTGAGTATTTAGATGAAAATAAAAAATATTTTAAATATGTAATATAATTAAAAAAATATATTTTTAAAAAGAATTACTCAAAAATTAATTAAATGTATTGTTAACATGTTAACATGTGATGAAATGAACCATACTTTTTTTTTCTTTCAACCAAAGGTTGACCCACTTGGAGCTAACTAAGATATTTGTTGATGTTTTAGTCCACATAAGGCAAAAAAAGTCAATTCAGCAATTTTGATATTAATTGCATAAATTAACATGTCTATATGGCCATCTCAAGCTCCAAATATGAACCAAATAATTGGTTCAAGAGACTGGCTCTGGATTCGTAGAATAAAATATTATTGGCTTTTGAATATTATAGATCAAAATAATAAGTAAAATTTAGTTGTCAAAGTCAGTGAAAAGTTTATATCAATAAGATGATTATTTTGAAAAAAAAAAATAAAACAAAAAATTGAAGCCTTACTATACAAAGCAATAAACTTGGAAAATAATAATTAGAACGATTTAGTATCACGATATGAACTATTTCTAATAAATGTAAAAAAAAATAATGTTTATTTTAAAATATTAATTTCTTATGGATTTTTATTGTAATATATTTTTATATTCAAAACCCTTTATTAGTTGTAAAATTTAAGTATATAGAATGAATAAACAGTTTTTTTTGGGGTAAAACATTAATATAGTCGATTTTGTTAAGCTTTTCATTACATGTATTTTTTTAGCCAATTCATTTTTGCCAAAATATAAAAGGTTTGTTTAAAACTTTGCATTGACTTGGCAAATGCTTCCTACACCCAATCATTTTTAACCTACACCCAACATATTTTTTTAATTTCCAAAAATGCCCTTAATTCTGAAAATAAAAATCCAAAATTGAAAATAATATATTCCAGAAAAATAAATTCATAAGTGGTTATTGAGTTTTGAAAATAAAAATCCAGAAAAAAAATTAAAATTCTATTTCGAACAAAAAAATTCGAAATTAAAAATAATACATTCCAGAAAAAAAAATCTGGAAAATAGATTATTGTGTTTCGGAAATGAAAATCCAGAAAAAAATGAAAAACTCATTCCAGATAAAAAAAATCCATAATATAAAATTTCGTTCTGGAAAAAAAAATCCGAAATACATATTTTAGAAATTTTTTTTAAGGACAGTTTCGTCTTTTTCACTGAAATCGGGTGCAGTGATATGGTGCAGGAAGCAATTGCCCTTGTCTTTAGCGTTAGCTTTGGTCATAAATAGGCCTAAAACCCAATACTTGTTTTTAATTAAAATTTATCAGCATAGTTTATTACTATTTACACTCCCCAATTTTGCCAAGTTCTTCTTAACTTTATGAATACATTTTTTTAAAAAAAAACACGTTGAAGAAATCGTGTTTATTTTGCGTTATAGGAGTTTGATTTCACAGTACACAAACACAACGTACATACAAGTTTTTGTTGGGTTATTTTTTCGTAAAATAATTTGACCTACTACTAAAAGGGAAATTTGCGTTGTCATTAAAGTAACTTGTATAATTATTATTAAAATATGTAACTTATATTCTAATTAATTTAGTTTAAATGAAATGGTAAACTTTCAAATAAAACATTTAGAATTAATTACATAATAAAAAATTCATTATGTACTACTTTTGAAACTTCACGCCAAATTAATTTTTTTGAGGTTTATTTATTTTTTTATTTCATAAAAAGAAAAATATATGTTTTCCAAATTTCCTTTAATTATATTTATTGAAGATGATGGTCAAATTTAAATATAAGGATATCTGTAAAATAATAACAGGATAAATTAGTTTTTTTACACTTAAATTCAACAAATATGAGTTTGTTTGATTGAAAGAGAATAGTTTTTCTGTTTTTATTTTTTGCTAAAAATTAACTCGATGGAAAGATATTTGCATTATTTATGAAAATGTATCTTGGTTAGGCATTGCAAAGTAACACTGTAATAAATGTTTTGTTTGCAATAATATACAACAAAAGTGTGGGTGTGGAATAGCAAAGCCCTTAAGCTACAAGTAATGCCCAAATCTATACCCATCATTTTTATACACCATGGGCCAACTGGACCCATATATTTTCAACCCTTTTATTTAATTAATTAATTTCCCATTTTTACTTGTATAACAACCTACGAATAATTTAAATAGCTAACTATGTAATAGGATGTACACGGCCAAGATAGATTATATTTGTGAAAATTCATCAACCAAATTTATAACAAAATTATAAGTTAAATTGAGTTAAAATTTCTGCCATTTTTTTATTAAATTTAATCTAACTCAACTTATTCTTACCTAGACTGAATTCGTTGCAAGTTTTTTTTTCCTCTAAAATTTGTAATCTCGAAATATTCTTTTTATTATATTTTTTATAATTTTTTAAAAACAGACTATATTAGATAACATTTAAATAAATTTAAATGATTTAATATTAAACAAACGTTTAGTTAATGAAATTTGCGTAAATTGAATGTTAGTAATATTGCTATATATTATTATTTAATAATTTTGGTCGGTTTTTGATTGATTTAATTAAAATTCAACTTAATCCAAATCCTAGAAGATTGAGTTAGATTATATTGAGTTTACAAGAAAAAAAATTGTGATTTTAACAAGGGTTTAATTTACATTATCTAGGATTAAAATTTTTATTAAGTTATTTATTTAGGGTTTTAGTTTTCCTCGCTAAACCATCCATTTCTTCGAAACTTTTTAAACCTCAAGAAAAGTCTTTAAGAACCCCTGTTAAATACCATGAGTTTAAGAACTTTCGTAAAATACCACGAGTTTCAAAATTCTCGTAAAATGACTTGTCATTTGAAAGAACCTTCAATTCCATTTTCCACCATCTCTAACGTTCCTCCCGACTTCTCTCTTCCACCGTAGACACACTGCACTCCAGGCACAGGCTCAATGGCCACCGCCGACAGTCCTAACAAGGAATCATAATTCAACCACATTTATATTTATTATATGTAAGGAGAAGAAACACTAAATAAGACACTATCTTCTTCTTACTCCAATATTGTTTCTTCCATCACCTTACTGCCCCCAACTTGAGTCACATGCCACTGTTATCTAGCTCGAAAACAACTAGTGTTTATCACTGCTTTATATATCTTAAATAATTGCATTATCTGTCAGATGTGGGTTTCAAAGTCATGTGTGTTTTTGCCTAAAGATTGCAATAACATATTGTGAGGAGAAAACTTTATTACTTCTCACTTTCACAGTGAATTAATTATTAGATATATTTTAAAATAAAAAAGTTAATTAAAATATTTCAAATTTGAGAATTAAATATTAACAATTATAACTAAAACTAAAATTGCACATAAAATTACATCAAAAGTTAAAACAAAATAAGTCAGGTTTTTTGAAATATGAGCTCGTAAAAAAAAAAGAATTATATAAACCAACTAAACCAACTATCATCAATCATAAGAAATATATAAATACTGTTGAAATACTTATTATCAAAGATTAGTTGTTGAAATATTTATTATCCAAGGTTATTTTGTTGAGTTTTTAAAATAAATTTTTGAAACTTTAGAAAACTTATTTGAAATGTAAAGTTACACTTTCAAAAATTTTAGAAAATTTAGTTATAAAATATATTAAAACTATATAATTTTAATTATTTATTTATAAATATATAATTATATTTATTTATTGAAGTTTGAAAAATATAGAATGTTTTATTGAGGCTCTACAATAAATCTTTGGAATTTAAGGAAGGTTAAAAAAAATTGTTATTTTGTTTAAATTTTAGAATAAACTTTTGAAACTTAACAAAGGCTAAAAAGACTTCTATTAATTTGTTAAGATTGTAGAATAAACCTTTGGAACTTACCAAAAGTTAAAAAAAACCTCCATTAATTTGCTGAGGTTTTAGAATAAACCTTTAAAATTTAAGGAAGGTTAAAAAACCTCCATTATTTTGTTGAGATTTTAGAATAAACCTTTAGAATTTAACAAAGGCTAAAAAAAACCTTTGTTATCTTGCAAATTCATCAACCAAATTTATAAAAAAATTATAAATTAAATTGAGTTAAAATTTCTGCCATTTGTTTATTAAATTTAATCTAACTCAACTTATTCTTACCTAGACTGAATTGGTTACAAGTTTTTTGATTTTTTTTTCCTCTAAATTTGTAATCTCAAAATATTTTTTTTATTATATTTTTTTATAATTTTTTAAAAACAGACTATATTACATAACATTTAAATAATTTAAAATTTAAATGATTTAATATTAAACAGACGTTTAGTTAATAAATTTGGCTTAAATTGAATGTTAGTAATATTGCTATATATTATTATTTAATAATTTTGGTCGACTTTTGATTGATTTAATTAAAATTCAACTTATATAACCTGTTATCCAAATCCTAGAAGATTGAGTTAGATTATATTGAGTTTACACTACAAGGAAAAAAAAATGGTGGTTTTAATAAGGGTTTATTTTTACATTGTCAAGAGTTAAAAATTCTATTAAGTCATTTACTTAGGGTTGTAGTTTTTCTCGTTAAACCATCCATTTTTCTGGGACTTTTTTAAACCTCAGGAAAAGTCTTTAAGAACTCCTGTTAAATACCATGGGTTTAAGAACCTTCGTAAAATACCATGAGTTTCAAAATTTTCGTAAAATGACTTGTTGTTTGAAATAACCTTCAACCCCATTTTCCACAATCTCTAACGTTCCTCCGAACTTCTCTCTTCCACCGTAGACACACTGCTCTCTGGGCACATACTCAATGGCTGTCGTCGACAGTCCTAGCAAGGAATTATAATTCAGCCAAATTTGTATCTATTATATCTAAATAAAAGAAACATTAAATAAGACATTATCTTCTTCTTACTCCAATATTGCTTCTTCCATCACCTTACTGCCCCAACTTGGATCATAAACCAATGTTACCGAACTCGACAACAACTAATGTTTATCACTACTTTATATATCCTAAATAATTGCATTATCTGTCATATGTGAGTTTCAAAGTCATGTGTGTTATTGCCTAAAGATTGTTTGAACATATTGCAAGGAGAAATTAACTTTATTAATTCTCACTTTCACAGTGAATTAATTATTAGATGCATTTAAAAAAAATTAATTTAAAATATTTCAAAATTGAGAATTAAATATTAACAATTATAACTAAAACTAAAATTGCACATAAAATATAAGTACATCAAAAGCTAAAATAAAATAAGTCAAGTTTTTTGAAGTAATAGTTCGTAACAAAAAAAAAACAAAGAATTATATAAACCAACTACCATCAATCATAAGAAATATGCAAATACAGTTGAAATACTTATTATCAAATATTAGTTGTTGAAATACTTATAATCCAAGGTTAAAATACATTTGCTAATTTTATCAAATATTAGTTGCTGAGTTTTTAAAATAAATTTTTGAAACTTTAGAAAACTTATTTGTAATGTAAAAGTTACACTTTCAAAATTTTAGAGAATTTAGTTATAAAATATATTAAAATTATATAGTTTTTAATTATTTATTTATAAATATATTTATTTATTGAAGTTTGAAAAATATGGAGTGTTTTATTAAGGTTCTATAATAAATCTTTGGAATTTAAGGAAGGTTAAAAAAACATATGTTATTTTGTTAAGATTTTATAATAGACCTTTGAAACTTAAAAAATGTTAAAAAGACTTTCATTAATTTGCTAAGGTTGTAGAATACACCTTTGTAACTTACTGAAAGTTAAAAAAACCTCCATTATTTTGCTGAGATTTTAGAATAAACCTTTAGAATTTAACGAAGGTTAAAAAAACCTCTGTTATCTTGCTTGGGTTTTAAAATAAACCTTTGTAATTTAACGAAAGTTAAAAAAATCTCTGTTATTTTGTTGAGGTTTTAAAAAAAACCTTTAAAATTTAACGAATGTTAAAAAAACTTCCGTTATTTTGTTGAGGTTTTAGAATAATCTTTGGAACTTAACAAAGGTTAAAAAAAATCTCTGTTAATTAAATCAATTCCTATAGTTATATTAACCTCCACTCAAAGTCTTTTTTCTTGTAGTGTTAGTTTGATCAAATTGTAATAAAAAGTCAATATAATTTATTTTTGGTGAATTGGCCGTTGACTTATTCTATTCAATAAGCACCCTAAAGATAGGTGAATGTGGTTTATATATATATTTTTTTTTATCATAATTTAATATGCATATGTTTTTTTTATGATAGGATATGATATTACATAAGGTAAAAATAAAATAAGCATTAGTTAATGAAAGGTTCAAGACTTCAAGCAAAACTAAAGAATAAATATTTGATTATCTAATCACACAGTTGATTTGGTTCAAGAGATAAACAAAACTTGATTAGAGTGTTTGATCTTGTTATTATGTTTCATTTTGACTTTGGATGTGTTTTGAGTGACTCTCTAATGTATGGCTTGGGTTTGATTAAGTTATAAAGTATGTGGAAGTATTTTAGAGTGTTTGAAAAGTTATATTTTAAGAGATTAAAATATGTTTTAATTTATTAAAGCGTTCATACTTTTATTGGGTTTGCAAGCCATAACGTTTTAATTTATTAAAAGCAAAAGTTAATGAATAAAATTAACTTAAAACTCAAAGTCTTGAAATTGACTTTGTTTTCATATATTGAAAAGCCATTTTAATAATTAAAATAACTTAAAATGCAAATTTTAGTGATTTAAATAGATTAAAATCTCATTATAACAAATTAAAATTGTCATATATAAAACAAGCTAACTCTCTATACATATTACAAAATTGAATGATATTATTTCCCTTGTTTAAGAAATAATTTTACAAATTAGAGAGAGATGCATGCTTTAAATAAAAAAAACACTTAATTGGAGTTTTCTTGACCTGATCATTGGTTCAAACACTTGTTTCACTATTCTTATAGCAAATCATATGTCTTTCTTTACTCAATTTTTGGACTTACTCTTGTTACTTTTCTAATTTGCTTGGTGTAATTAATGTTGACTAGGGCTATTAAGGGTGTTACTTCTAATATAATTTCACAAGTGGTGAAAGATCTTGTAGGATTCAAGATCTTCTTTGATGTATTGTATTTTTTTCTTGAGAGATTCTTGTAAATTTTTTAAAATGTAGTGGATTGATTTATTAGAGGATTAGACAACTAGATGTAATGAGGCTCAGACACTTCTCTTAAATGGCGTATCCGTGTCAGACACACGTATCGATGTCGACACTTGTACGACATACGTAGGACACTTATCAGTGAAGTTTTCAATTCAAAAAATATTTGTTAGATTTTTTAAAATTCTAACACGGTTCTAACACAATTTTAAAAGGTATAATACAATAATTTTCTAAAAACTCAAATTTATTGTATAAATTTTTATTATGATTATAAAAATAAGGAACAAATTCTTTTGAACTTGTCATGAAAAATATCTTCATGCTCCCAAAAGAATCTCAAACATACTTTTGCACATAAATATTTATTTTCAATTTATATAATTCAAAAGTATATAATATATAGATATGTGTCCTTGTGTCCTACATTTTAGAGATTATACGTATCTCCGTGTCGTGTCAATGTTCGTATCCATATCTGTGCTACATGTAACTCTAGTATGAGGTGATTCACTATAATTCTTTATATTTTTATACTTCTCACATATTTCCTTTTTTTATATATTGCTCGTTACATGTATTCTTAAAACATATTGAACTCTTAACTTAATATCTCAAACCTTCATAAATAATAGGTTACAACCTTAGTCAATTTAATTTAGTGAAAATTAATCATACTTTATTTCATAATTTAATTCACTCTCTCTTGAACTCAACCTATATTTTATCAATAACAATTGTGGCAACTATGATGATAATGACAAATATGACATTAGTGAGATGGTAGAAAATGATGGTGATGACGATAATGTTGAACTTTTGAGCTTTGATGTTTCAAATCCACATGAAGCCTGAAGTTGTGCTGCTTTTTGGTTTGAGTTTATATTAGGTTGTTTAGAATCTTTGTTAAAAGCAGTTCTTATTCCTACACAAAACTTGATCAATCAGTTTTAAAGGAAACAAAGTGTTTTTCCAAGCAAAGGGAAAACAACCGGTTGAATCATCGAAATAATCGGTTGTTTGTCACTTAGCTGGCTTGAGGTTTTTAAATTAGTTATGCAACTGCTTGACTCATTCAACCGATTAAATCGTGGTTTCAACCGTTTAAATGTGTGTTTTCATAACAATTTTTTGAAAACTTGTTTTAACTGATTCAGCTGATTAAAACTATCTTAAACGACTAGGTTTCAAATGTTATATATATAACCTTCTTTCAAATGTTTAATATACAAGTTTAACACATTGTTGTGGAATCAAAAGAGAGATTAAAGATTTGTTTTTGAAAGAAGTTTTCAAAGTTTAGCAAGATTGCTATTAAAGCTTTGCTCTGGTGCAAGAATTGATCATATGGCTTATGGTTTTGTAATTCCAGGTGTTTTCTATTCTTGTTTAGTTTCCTGTAATTGTACTTTGGTAAACCTTTGTAAGTGTTGGTAAAATCCTGTAAAGTTAGTGGGATTCTAGCTTGAGGTGTGAAGTATTGCAAAGAGGGTGAGTGGGCTTTGTAGGATTCAAAGTTACCTCTTTGTGGTGGGTTGTAGTAATCTGGATTTGATTGCTAATGGAATACTCAAAGGTTGTTCTGAGGACTGGATGTAGCTAAGGGTTGAGTGAACCAGTATAATTTGATTGTGTGAATCTCTTTATCTCTCTCTTTGGTATAATCGATTTTTATTTGATTTGCTGTCATAATCAAACGATTATTTCATATTTTCAACCGGTTAATATTTCTGCTTTATACATTGCTTATACTTCCTTTTATCCCTGTGATATAAACAACCGTTTATATAGAAATATCAATCGATTGTTTTAATGATAACAGTGTTAATAGCTTATTTCTTTTGGCTTCTCTGATTCTTCTTTCTATAAATCATTAAAGAACTTTATTTTGAGTCATTATTTGCGAAAAACTTTCATAAATAATTCACCCCACTCTTGTTTGAGACATTAATTTTAACAATTGGTATAATCTCTCTATCTCTCTCTTTGGTATAATCTGTTTGTTATTTGATTTGTTGTCATAATCAACCGATTATTTCATATTTTCAACCGGTTAATATTTCTGCTTATACTTGCTTTTATCTCTGTGATATAAACAACCGGTTATATCGAAATATCAATCGATTGTTTTACTGATAACAGTGTTAATAACTTATTTCTTTTGGCTTTTCTGATTCTTCTTTCTATAAATCATTAAAGAACTTTATTTTTAGTCATTATTTGCAAAAAACTTTCATAAACAATTGCCCCCCCCCCCTCTTGTTTGAGACATCAATTATAACAATTGGTATCAAGAGCAAGGTTCTTGAAAGTTATTCAACTTTTGATCTTAAATCCTTTTTAAATGGCTGAAGAGTTTTCTTTTGGGAAATGTGCCTTTTTAAATAAACCACCATTGTTCTGTGGTATGAACTATGAACTGTGGTGCATAAGAATGAAATTCTTTGTTGAATCTATAGATAGAAAAATCTGGAATGTTATTAAAATAGTTATGTTATGCCTATATTTGAAAATATTTCTTCTGAAAGCGAACATCTTGACTGTGTAGCTGTGAACATCATTGTATATGCCCTTAATTCTAATGAACTGATTACAATTTCAAAGTGTATTTCAGGTAAAGATATGTGGGACACTCTTCAAAGAACTCATAAAGATTCAAGAAGTGCTTGGTTGGACAATGACATGCTTTCCTCTGGATCATCCTCTTAAAGTTCAGAAGTCAACATGTGTCTGATGGCAAAAGAGGAATCTGCATCAAATATTGTAAGTTCAAACTTATCCATCAATAATGAAAATAATTTTCAACTTCTTGAGGCTTTTAAAGAGACTCATGAAGAAGCCTCTAGATTGACCCTTTTGAATAATCAGTTGAATAGTAACAACAACTGGTTGAAAGAGAGAGTCAAGGTTCTGGAAGAAGATTTGAACAATTCAAAAATTGATTTTGAAAACCTTGAAATGATTTATCAAAATTCTTCTTGCAAGTGTGATTCTAGTGTTTGTGAAAACTGTGAATCTCTTCAAAAGAAAGTTTTGTATCTTATAAAAACTGTGGATAAGCTTGCTAAAGGGAAGTCCAATTTTGAAATTATGCTTTCCTCGCAGAATTGTGTTTTAGGAAAATCTGGTTTGGGTTTTAACCCACAAAGCAAGAACAGTGATTGTTTAAAACCTTTTTCAACCATTACAGAAAATCAACCGATTAAAAAGTCGAAACAACCGGTTGTTTGTTGTTTCTACTGTATGAGAAAGGGTCATTCTGTGAGATTTTGTAAAGTTCGTAAAATTCTTGTTCCTAGATGCTTGTTAAAGTGGGTTCCTAAGATTTTGAAGGTTCCTAAGATTGCTACTAACATCATTGTACTCAAATTCATAGGGGACCAAATCTTGCTTCTTAATCTTTTCTTGTAGGTATCCTTGGCAGCCAAGAATTACTTTTGGGCTTGAAGAATGACTACTAAAGGGAAAAACAACAAGAGTAAAGACAATCTTTGTCCCTGTGAATCAAATAATAAAGGGATAAAGATTCGGTATCTGGTGGTTTTCTTTTTTAGGACTTTGCTTCCATAATGAAGAATATGTTGAAACTAGCTTTCATAGATGCAAGTTCTTGTGTTAGAACTAGTGTTATGGATTTTAGAACTGTTTGTCAAATCTGTACATGTGTTCTTAATAGAATAAGTTCTTATCTCTCTTCTTTGCTTGGACAATCAATCTTATGTTCAATTATGTGTTTTTGTAAAGTGTTTCTGGTTTATATCTGCCCTATTATCATTCAAATGGTGTGCCTTAACCTGTACATGTGTTCTTCAGGTTCTGGTGAAGGATTTGAATTTTCTCTGTTTCAAAATTCCTGTCACAGAAAATCACCCGGTTGATTCTGCGAAACAATCGATTATTTTAGCCCTAACAGTACTATATCCGATTCTGCTTTATTTATTTAAGCTTTGATTTGCATACTTGATCCTTCTCTGTACCGTTAGCGGTCAAATACACATTTATTGCAATATTGAACATGATATTTCTGAGCAGTTATTACTTTTTAGAAAAATATATTCTATTTTTATTGGAAAACAAAATTCTTTAATGCTTAGTCAAATCTACATGTGTTTACTGATAGGGTTTGACAAGACAACTTTATTGGTTTTAATTTGATTCCCTTACGTTTGAATTTAACCCACTAAATGCCAAATGCTTGATTGCCTTTTCTGGGTTTATAAAATTAAAATAACCGATTGTTCTTCCTAAAAAAAACAATCAACTATTTTTTCTCTCTCCGCACTAACTTGTTCTGCAGTGTTCCTTTTCCGATTTCTTTTTGTTTAGCCATGGAATCAACTCCTCCCTCCTCAAAGAGAATGAAAAACAAGAACAGTAAGAAGGAGTGGAAAACTAGAGAGCTGTTTTCAAGTGATCTAGACTTGATAAACAAATATTTACAAGAGACAAGTAGGAAAATGATTAACACTCCAAAAGTTATCTCTTTCAAATGGTTGAAGGAACAAAAGCTCATGGAAGTGAGAAGGTTGTCGAAGGTTCAAATGCTGAGACGTTTTCTGGAGATGTCTGGAAAAATCTATCCAGACTTGGTAAAAGTTTTCTACACCAATCTCTAATTTAATGGTGATACTCTTCTCTCTCATGTTAAAGGAGTAGATTTGGAAATAACCAATGAAGTATGGACTGTTGTCACTGGACTGAAGTTTTCTGGTCTTAGAATCAACAAGGGAAACATTGGAGCAATTGATGAGTTCAACAAAATGCAGTTTTATAAAAGCTATCTCAAAAACCCACTTTCAAGGATAAGAAGCTTAGTAGTTGGAGGACTGAAATTGAGTGAAAGGCTGGTGGCTTTCATTGTCTCCTGGATTTTAACACCAAGGGGCAACAACCATTCAACCTTAACAGAAGAAGATTTTGTGCTGATTTATTGCATCATAAACCAAGTCAAGATAAACTGGATTCAAATAATCAAGGATCACATGCAGAAGGCCACAAGGTTATGTGATTTTCATTATCCTTATGCCATTTTAATTACTAAATTTCTTCAGTATTTTGAAGTGGACTTAGAAGAAGAGTTGGCTGAAGTGGTGAAATCCTCAAGTGAGATTAATAATGGCTCACTTAGTAAAATGGGTTCACCAAGATCAATGGTTTTTGGGTAAGTAAAGGTGATGATCCAGCTGCCTCAACCAGTGAAGTTCAAGATGAACAAAATGCTACTGAGCAGGCTGTTGTTGCTACTACTAATGTTGCAGATGATGTTGGTCCAAGTGAAGGTGTTGGACGAGAAAGGATGACAACAATGTCACCTTTTGAAATATTGATGATCAACCGTATGGACACCTTTGTTGAGAATCAAAGAAACCTTTATGACATGTGTGAATCAAGATTTAACAATATGGACTCACGTTTCTCAACATTGGATGAACAGATTGAAGAAGTTCAAAATCAGATTATGGAACTACAATTTGAGAGGGAAGACAGTCCTTCATTTTAATTTTTCTGGTTTAAGTTTTTCTTCTTCTCTTTTTGCTGTTTTAATCCTGCCTTTTGTCTATTTGATGAGACAAATAGGGGGAAAAGTTGGTTCTGTAATGTTCTTAATAACTGCTTTCTTTATTGCTTTGAACATTGCTGTTATAAACTGCTTTAACTGGTTTAAAATTGAATTTTGTTAAAACTGTTAAAGTTTGATATGCAAATTTCAACTGGTTATTCTTGCGAAATAACCGATTGTTTATCTGTTTTGCATCTATGTATGTTTGTTGGTTTCTCATCTGATTTGGATGATGTTCCTGTTTTGGAAATCACCAAGAGCGAATTGGTTTTTGGTGCTTATTTGTTTTGGAATAGATTACCCTGTGTTTTTGTGTTTGCTCATGAATGCAAGTTTAACATATTCTAAACAAAGAACATTCCTAAAAGCATCCCAAGGATTTGTCTCCATCAAATAGGGGGAGATTGTTGAACTTTGGAGCTTTGATGTTTCAAATCCACATGAAGCCCGAAGTTGTGCTGCTTCTTGGTTTGAGTTTAGATTAGGTTGTTTAGAATCTTTGTTAAGATCATTTTTTATTCCTACACAAAGTTTGATCAATAATTTTTAAAAGAAACAAAGTGTTTTTCCAAGCAAAGGGAAAACAACCGGTTGAATCATCGAGATAATCGGTTGTTTGTCACTTAGCTGGCTTGAGGTTTTTGAATTAATTATGCAACTGCTTGACTCATTCAACTGGTTAAATCGTGATTTCAACCGGTTAAATGTGTGTTTTCATAACAATTTTTTGAAAACTTGTTTTAACTGATTCAGCTGATTAAAATTGTCTTAAACGACTATATTTCAAATGATATATATATATATATATATATATATATCCTTCTTTCAAATGTTTAATATACAAGTTTAACATATTGTTGTGGAATCAAAAGAGAAATTAAAGATTCGTTTTTGAAAGAAGTTTTTCAAAGTTTAGCAAGATTGTTGTTAAAGCTTTGCTCTGGTGCAAGAACTGATCATAGGGCTTCTGGTTTTGTAATTCCAGGTGTTTTCTATTCTTACTTAGTTTCCTGTAATTGTACTTTGATAAACCTTTGTAAGTGTTGGTCAAATCCTGTAAAGTCAGTGGGATTCTGGCTTGAGGTGTGAAGTGTTGCAAAGAGGGTGAATGAGCTTTGTGGGATTCAAAGTAACCTCTTTGTGGTGTGTTGTAGTAATATGAATTTAATTGCTAGTGGAATACTAAGAGGTTGTTCTGAGGACTGGATGTAGCTCAGGGTTGAGTGAACCAGTATAATCTAATTGTGTGAATCTCTCTATCTCTCTCTTTGGTATAATCTGTTTGTTATTTGATTTGTTATCATAATCAACCGATTATTTCATATTTTCAACCAATTAATATTTTTGTTTTATACACTGCTTATACTTGCTTTTATCTCTGTGATATAAACAACCGGTTATATCGAAATATCAATCGATTGTTTTACTAATAACCGTGTTAATAGCTTATTTCTTTTGGCTTCTCTGATTCTTCTTTCTATAAATCATTAAAGAACTTCATTCTTAGTCATTATTTGCGAAAAACTTTCATAAACAACTAACTCCCTCCCTCCCTCGCCCTTGTTTGAGCCATAAATTCTAACGGATAAAGAAGGTAGTGATGATAATGAAATGATAACAATTAGATGATGATGACAATCAAAATGGTGGTAAAATGAAGAGCAACAACAATAATGAAAGTAATGATAATTGTAGTGACATTGATGATAATGGTAATAATGACGACAAAGAAAGTATCAATGATAATGATACTTATGGTGACAATAAAAATACTAATTATAATAATAAGATGATAATAAGAATGACTTGAGTATAATAGTAAGAACAATAAAATAATAATCTTAATAATATCAATTATGATATTGACAAAAGTAATAACATTAATAAATATTATGATAATGTAATTGGTACCATGTATATGACATGGTGATATAATAATGGTGAATCAACAAAACTTTAATTAATAATAATCTTAATATTAAATATGATAATGACAAAAGTGATAATATTAATAAATATTAAGAAGATATAATTTAATTGGTACATGTATATGACAAGGTGATATAATGACGGTGAGTTAACAAAATTTTTAGTTAATAATAATATTGTGGTGGTAGTTGTTGCAAGAGTGATATGGTTTTATAACAATTTGATGTCATGATGATAGTTAATTTAGATTTAAAACTAATAATAAAGATAATGTAATAACAAGGTAAACAATAAGAACAATAAATAATTAATATTATATATTGTGTAAGGATTTAGAAAAATAACTTTAGATTATAAGTGGTATAATTTAAATGACACATGAATATTTTATTATTAAAATAAAAAGAGTTATCAATAGAAAATTCAGTTATTTAGGTTTTATCTTAAAAGAACCACCATCTCTATAAAACTTCTCTTTTCCTTTTTCTCTCCCTTCTCTTTGACATTCTAACCTCCTTGCACATTAGTTTGACGATCGGAGTCCGTCATTAGACTCCTGGTTGCAAAGACTATAAGACAGTCCGATCAGAATCTCTGATAGAGTAAGTTCATTTTTTCTCTTTTCTTTGAGTCAAATTTTGAACTTGTTAGGTTTGTCTCAATCTAGGTGTTGCATATGGCTCTTTTAGCTTTAGGATTAGTCTCTGTTAGCTTAGAGTTCTAGTGATATAGTTAGATTTTTTTATTAAGACTTTGTAGTGCAGGTTAAGCTACCCTTGAAGTTTTGATAGATTGGGAGCTCTTAGTGAGCATTTGCTCAAGTTCAAGTAAGGGAAAGTAGTTTTAAATTTATAATAGAACCCTAGGCTAGAAGATTTGGATGTGGGGGGTGACGTGGTCACCAGTCTGAAAATTTCTTGCAGGATTGCTTGTTTTTTAGTATATTAGAATTTTAATGGAGATTAGAATGTGAAATTGTTGATGTAATAGATGTTATAGAATTATATTGTTTTTTATTTAAATAAGTAAATGAATGTATTTAAATATTTTGATGAATCACTTTATGTTGTTGAGTATTGGTTGTTTGATTTTGATTTAGAGTAATTATCAAACTCTAGCAAGGAATTTGTTACATTGATTTAGTATATTTGATAAAAATAACAATTTGAATGAAAATATGAAGTGCTCTCGTGTCCATTTTCGCTCAAACAAGATGTGATCTCATTCAAGCGAAAATAGGGTAAATTCTGAGGTGTTTTCTGGTCCATTTTTGCTCAAACAAGATGGGATTTCGTTCAAGCAAAAATGGGGAAATTCTAGAGTGCTCATAGGTTGAATTTCATTCAAACAATAATTTTTTCACTCAAACTAGTTTTTTTTATACAAAAAAACTTACATTGAAATTTTGTACTTGCTTTTAAAAGGTTGGTTTATTTCTATTTTATAGTTTTTACTTATAACTTATGCAAAATTTTGTTTTATGTATATTTAATTGAAAAAATCCTTTAATTAGATGTTTATGCGAGTATCAAATGAAATTGTGTGTTTTGAAATTTTAAGCTTTGGTAAAACTTAATTGTGTGATTTTGGATATTGTGAGATGTGGAATGTGAATTTTTAATCAAGACATAGTATTTTCAGGAAAGAAAATACCGTGTTACGATGGTTTACAATGTGCATTGATTAGGGATTCATCTAGAAGGAGATATCCTGACACTCCTAATATATTTAAGTCATATAGATGACGATTATCAGGTGTTGAGAGTTGAAGGAGGTTTATATGATTTTGTCTGCGGTGTGAAATCAAATATGGTCTTTCAGGTCAAATGTATTAACCTTGTCATACTAGGTGATATGATATTGAGATTATTTATGCCCATAGTTGTGTGGATTCACAGTGAGATAGTATGAACAATGCAAATCTTTGAGTCTAAGTCAATGGATGAGTCTTCCAAAAGTAGAGTCAAGTGTTTGAGCATGTTGGTTAGTAAAAATCTAACATAAGAAATGTGAATGATAATTTATGATAGACATTTCATGGTTAAATTGTATGAGACCTAATGGCTTATGTTTGTTAAATTGAAATTATATAGAATTATTTTATTGTTAGCTTACCGTATTGTTTGTTTGTGTTTTGTTTTCTTTATGTATGATGATCGTGTATTTACAGGGAATAGATGAGGTTGTAGGCAAGGTTATCATACTCGAGAGTCTATGTAGACTCGTGGAAAGTTTATAAACTCGACTCGTAAGCCCGACTCGTAGACTCATAAGAGTTTACTTCATATAAAAATTCAATAAAAAACATATTCATAATACCAATTATACAATATTAAAATAAATAAGTTCATCCAAAAACAAAATATTAACTGTCAACCTGATAAGATAATTAAAGATTTAATTACCTTATTCGTCCTTACAATTAGGGGCAATAGTCAATTTAGTATAGTGGTTTTTAAATAAATTAATTTGGTCCCTATGTTTTTTAAAATGTATGCAAATTGGTCCTTTCCGTTAAATCTCACCTTACAGCGTCAAATGATGCTTATGTGACAGATAGATGTGATTGAGGAATGTGACGTGTCAAGATCAAATGTTGACGTTGCTGTGTGTGGTTGTGGTTTTTATTTATTTTTTCTTATTTCTCTATCTCTTTGTTTAACTACTTTTTTTATATATTTTTAATTACTAAATATTATCTGATATCATAATTTTTTTTATATTATTGAATATTTCAAAACTGGGCATTGTTTTATTTTATAAAGTCCACCATTAAAATTTGAAATATATTTATATATAATTTTTACATGTAATAGGAATTAAACTGTCTTGAAATTAAAATTTTAAATTGATTAATTTAAATATAATATTTTAAAAAGAAAACATTAAACAATAATATTTTTGGTGGAAACCCAACTTCAAGTATGTTGAGAAGGAATATCTAAATAGAGTAGTGGTTTGGGAATTGATAGTTTATTAAAGAATGGGAGGAGGATGTTGAACTAGGAGGATAACACATTGAACACTAAATACTATATTTTCATAATTGTAAAGAACTCTCTTTGTCTTCCAGATAAAGAGAAACTTCAATGGCACCCTCATCCCTATCACCACAACTAGTACCGTTCACAATCCTAATTGCATCTTTCACACACTCCTCACTCTCACCCCTTTGTTGTTTCTTGCACAACCCATCACACAAAAAAGTTAGTAAAACACGTTCAGAATCTCTAATAACATCGAAATTAAACAGGTTCAACTTCATCACACGTCTCAACTCCCGAGTTATACGAGTAAGGAAGCTCAGGGGAGGCATCTCAGCATTATCCAAATGCATTATCTTATAGTACCTATAGTCAATTCTTTCTTCCCTTGCCAAATTTGAAACCTACAAAATCCTCCAAAACCCTCATCAACTCCTCTTCTCCCACGTCCGGCAGCAACTTCCGGTTCATGCACCTCACGCTCTCCCCAACCACTCCTTTCCTTCCGCTTCCAGATTCGTTGGTCGAACAGCTTCGCCTTGTCGTTTATCATAATTTGCTTCAGAATCCCAACAGTTTAGGTTTGGTCGTCGATTTTCAAATCCCACACAACTTGCAACATTGAAACCCGGTTGTGGAGCCTCTTGATTGATTCCGGTGAGTCTAGAACAACGACATTCGAGTAATCTTCCATAAACTCCTTCGCCCACACTAGAACCTCTCCCGCACCAGAACCCCTTCTGTGCTTTCTGTCGGCCACCCAGGACCCTCTGTACATGTCGCCGTCGACGCCGATGAAGGATCCAAAATCGTCTATCTGACCCTCTGTACATGTCATGGAAACACACCACGGGCTCGGGATCGCACCACGGGATACCACCTCACAATCGCAACAAAGGCACGACAGGATCGCATCACAAAATCCTTCTCACACTCGCACCTTAAGAATGTCGTTTTTCAAAAACCCTAAATTCGTAACCCCCAATTCAAAATGAAAAAACCCTTACCCCTATTTCAATTTTCACTAAACTAATGCAACCATCCACCCCAGTTGACACGTCACACCTCACAATAAACCAAATTCCCCTTTTCTCTGCCATATAAGCAGTCCTTAACGCCGTAAGAGGGGATTTAACGGAAAGGACAATTTTGGATACATTTTAAGAAACATAGGGACCAAATTGATTTCTTTAAAAACCTCTATACTAAATTGACTATTGCCCCTAAATGTAGGGACGAATAAAGTAATTATACCATAATTAAATCATTAAAATCAACCCAATAACTTCCACGTTTCTATCCATATATGTTTCATTCAGTAGCATTTTTACTTTTAGGTGATGGTGGAGATGGTGGTAGAATTTGAACCACTTCTGCTTCCTAACGTCTTAAAGCTTGAATCTGTTGGAACACATCCAAATAATAACAGATTATTTTATCTCCTTAATCTAATTTCAGCCACACACTAATGCTTTGTTTGGATTAGAGGTTCTGTGTGAGTGGAAAGTTGAGGGTATGGGGGAGTGGAAGTGTAAACAAAGTGTGGAGAAAGTTGAAGGTGTTTGGATTGAGGGATGTTAGAGTGGATGTGTGAAGAAAGTTTATTGGAAAATGTGAATGATGTGATAGTTGTGAAAGTACTTTAATATATTTTAAATAATGTAAATTTCAAGATTACAAATTTACCCTTGTATATAAATAAATAGAAAAATAAAATATTAATTAGTTTAAAGGAGATTTAAGTTAATTAAAATAATTAGTATTATATTATTTAATTTCTATTACATTATGTTATATATAATAATAAAGTATACTTTTGTCCATGTGTAAAAAAAAATAATAAAATAATAATTAATTTTGTACATAATTTTGATAATTAAAATAATTGTAAGTTTCAATTATAACTTAAAAAATAATATAAAATTGAAATGAATTAAAAAATAGAATATAAAAAAATTACTATCTATACATTCATAAATTTATTTATGTTAAAAAAATCTTCTATATATTTGGTTTTTCTGATTTTAAATTACTGCAACAATTTTTATAATTTTTTAATAACATTATTTTAAAAGAATAGATTTAGATCTCTAATTTCAATTTATAAATTTAATTCAATTCATGTCACAAAAATAACATATTCAAATTTCATGTAATTTTTACATTAACAATATACAATCTTAGATAATCAATTTTCCTAAACTTTCACATCTAAAATTAAAAACTAATTAACAACTACTTTAAAATAATTTAAACAAATTAAATTCAAAATAAAACTAAACATCCAAACACAATTTAAAAAAAAAAAA
>Ga0123342_1000783_pt1 | contig 51828 bp, 62 predicted proteins | sample Turbeawhitnodule_FD_89960 | JGI IMG/M metagenome (GOLD analysis project Ga0123342, IMG submission 89960) | Root nodule microbial communities of legume samples collected from Mexico - Turtle bean Mexico white nodule | ecosystem: Host-associated > Plants > Roots > Nodule | place: Mexico: Nepantla...
TCGATCATAGGCGCAACGGCGAAGACTGGAGCGCTGAAATACCGCGATTTTCCCTGTTTTGCTGAGTTCTCGCCCGCTTGCACTTGTCTCGATTTCTCTCGTTTTCTCGCTTCCACGACCATTTCTGAAATGTTAGTGCTACGATGTAGCATTTGGCAAAGGTCGTGTAGCACTCAATGGGAACCATATCAGAGCGAACGCGCAAGAATGGCTCGAAGTCATATACCGCACAGATCCGATTAAAGCAAAAAGGCAAGGTCGTGCACACTGAGGCTCAGACCTTCGAACGCAAGCCGGCTGCGAAGGCCTGGCTCAAAAAGCGGGAGACCGAGCTTGCCGAGCCATGGGCTTTGGAGCGGCTGAAGGCCGCCGACCCCATTCTCGCCGATGTCATCGACGAATACATCGGCACGTCTTTGAAAGCGATGGGCAAGACCAAGGCGCAATGCCTGCGGCTCATCAAGAAGCATCCGTTGGCGGCGAAGCGCTGCAGCACGATCGCCAGTCATGATCTCAGCAGCTTCGCCAAGGACCTGAAAGGCGGATGGCTTCCAGAAGGCGAGATAGACGTCTTCGAGGCTGACGTCGGCGAGGGTGACAAGAAGATTCCTGGTCGCCAGCCACAGACCGTTGGAAACTACATGTCACACCTTGGATCTGTCTTCGCCATAGCGAGGCCCATGTGGGGCTATTCACTCGACAAGACTGCATTCGAGGACGCCGTTGCAGTGACCAACCGCTTGGGCATCATCAGTCGCAGCCAGGAGCGCGATCGGCGGCCGACGCTTGTCGAATTGGAAAAACTGTTGGCGTTTTTTGCAGACCGAAGCGAGCGAACTCCGCAATCGTCTCCAATGGGCAAAATCATCCTGTTTGCGATCTTCTCGACCCGCCGGCAGGAAGAGATCACTGTCATACGCTGGGCTGATTACGAGCCGAACCAAGACCGCTATCTGGTCCGTGATATGAAGCATCCGGGCCAGAAAATTGGCAACGACGTTTGGTGCACGCTATTGCCGGAAGCGAAGGCGGTCATAGAAGCAATGCCGAGGGATGCTGACGAGATCTTCCCTTATAATTCGGGGACGATATCGCGAAACTTTACCGACGCCTGCAAGCTGCTCGGAATAGAAAACCTGCATTTTCACGACCTGCGACATGAAGGGATCTCGCGCCTGTTTGAGATGGGGTGGGATATCCCTCGTGTTGCCACCGTCTCGGCGCATCGCTCCTGGTCGAGCCTCAAGCGCTATACGCACATCCGGCAAGTCGGCGACAAGTTCGCCGGCTGGAAATGGCTAGGAACGACGAAAGAAAATATTTAATCATTTGCCACAATGGCCTCCCTGCTTTGCGCCATCGTATCGCAAACGACAAGCTGACCCCATCTGGGGTCACGCCTCGCTTCCAAATGGACTGCGTTGGGGCCGGAAGCAGACCGACGGCTCTTGGCCGACGGGTTATCGAGAACGGACTTTGGCATCCGCCGTAGTTTATGTGGCCGGTGCGCACTCTCGATAGCTTGCGCCGGCGCGGAGCCCTTGTGCTTCAATGCGGGGGAGCCACCTGGGGCCAGGGCCGACCACTCTGAATATCAGGGTGTCTCGGCTCGTCCAGGACGGCCCCATCTTCCTGGCGGATCATGTCAATGCGCGTCAGGTAGTCCACCGCGAACGCCGCTTGATCCTTGTCGGGAGAAACGGTCAACGCGAACAACTGCCGTCTAACCTCGGAAGCATTGCGCGGCCTAAGCTCGTAGGACGTCCCGTCAGGGCTATGCGGCTCTCCGGTATAGATCATGTCCCGTACACCGCGCTCGCCTTGTCGGCGTATAGTTTGCCGTCCCACCGGGGATTGTGCCGCGGCCATCAGACCTTCGACGGAAGAAGTTTTCAGAAGGACCGAGAAAATCAGCTCCTTTGCTCCGTCGGAGCGGGCCGCGGCTAGTTTCTCGAAGAGATAGGGCATATCGTTGTCCGCCATGGCGTACGCAAGCTGTTCAGGCAGTAGGAAATGGCCTGTCCTGAGGTCAAAGCCCTTTCCGAGGTCTCCCTCGACCCCTTCAAGGAGCAGGTCCATCGCGGGGCGGAACCCTAGCTTTTGCACTTGGCCGAACCACTCATGCTCCGACAGCATGTCGGGAAACCTGAGGGCAAACTCTCGCAACATGCCCGCTTTGGTTTCGACGCCCAAAAGCCTGAGCTGAGGCAGGATATCCCTGATCTGCCACCGCGGAAGGTTCTTTTCAGGAACCAGCGCTAAGGCGTCGAAAACAGACGTCGGGTGGTCGGTGTTCGGAAATACTTTTAGCCAACTGAGGATCGCGTACGACGTCTGGTCGTCCCACCACCTGTTCTCCTTTTCGGCCAAGACCTTGCGGAATTCCTGGAGCACTAAGTCGGCCGAAGGCAGCAGCCCGCCCACAATCATGCCGTTGAACAAGTCGAGCTTGGTGTGAGACATCACCTCCAAGCCGGCAACCTTCGACATCAACTCTGGCCGGGCTATATGCGGCATGACGACGGCAATTGCGGCCAATGCCACGGCACGCCCGTAGGGCGGTTCGGATGCTGCCAATTCTTCCGCGACGTCGAGTATACTCTCGGCCGCATCAAGCGACAGGTCGGGTTGGTTTGACCTTCTTTCACGTGCGGCCTGAGCGCGATCCAAATCGGGCCAGACATTGGCCCCCTTCTCGAGGAGACTCGGCATGGCGATGAGCCGGAGCGCAATCGCCGCGTCATGGCCAAACGCAGGATGACGCAGGAGCGATTTTGCCACTTCATAGGCGTCGTCGGCGCCAATCTCGTAAAGTGCCTGCCGGTACGAAAGCGCATGACTGTTGCGCCACTCGTTCAGCGCCTCTTGGTTGCGGCCGCCCTTGGCCAACTCTTTAAGTGCATCCCGCTGCTTGAGGTCTTCTCGCAGGAATGCCGAGACCCATTTCATTTGTGATGAGTCCGGCACGCGCCGCATGGCATCCACGACTTCGGCCATATCGTGGCGTGATGGTGGGCCCGAACGCATGAGGCAGTCCGCCCAGCCGTTCAGCGCTTCAACGAGCTTGCGGCGGCCCTCAGCCGGAACATCGTCCATTCGCTCGTTCGTGCCGTGTTTGCCGTGGGCGGTGATAAGGTCTGCGAGGGCCTCGATATCGCGGTGGGCTTGTATGGCCGAGAACGACACGATTGCCTCGACGAACGCGTCGGGGCGCGTGCCTGATATTTTGTCCCGAAGCAGTCCCAGGGGAGCGTACTGCGCAGACGACGGCATCCCGTTCGCATAAATTTTGGGCTTGAGCTCAAGGAATTCGCTTATCATCCTCGCAATAATACCGGGTCCTGAGAGGAAGAGTGCGCCGCCGGTCCGCTCATCAATCTCCTGGCTATCAATGGCGATGGTCGCGAGTTCTGGCGCCTCGGTGACTGGCTGGGGCGACAGGTATCTTTGCACCCGAAATGGCAATGGAGAGCCGGTCAAAATCCGGTCCGTCATCGCCGCGGCAACGACTTCGGGAAACGCGCCAGCGGCTTGATGGAAGGCCGCAGCGGTATGGCCGGCCCGGAGGTCCAGTTTTTCGTTGCGCAGGATAGCGTCAAGGTCGGCGACCTCGCCCGAGTTTTGGGCTTTGCGGGTAAAGCGAGCGAGGTTGCGGGCGGGGCTCGGGTTTGCGTCGGTGTTCTCATCCTGCAGCGCTCGCAAACGTGTCAGGACGGGCGGGGCGGTCAGTCCGTCGAAATAATCCCGCTCGGCAACGCGTCGCCAAACTTCATCGTCAGCGCCATCGAGCACTGCTGTCGCCTGTCTGGGTGCGCCTCGGAAAAGCAATGCTTCCACTGCTTTTGACTTGACCTCGACGCTGGGGTCTCGCTTCGCGAGGTCGAACGCAGTTTCGAGAGCTTCGATACCCCCGCCGAAGATTAGCCCCGAAACAAGTCTCTCCCGGACGCGCTCCTGCAGGTGCTCGTAGTCACCTTGCAGGTAGGCCCCGAAAACGCTTGGTCGAATACGATCGCCAATGTGGAGAGCTTCGCTTTGGATTTGGTCGCTCGAGTTGGAAACAAGCGGCCAAACCAGGTCGGCAAAGTCACCACGGCCCGTCTTCATAATGAATCCGACCGCCAAGTCCACCTGATCGGCTTGGTGCCATGAGCGTGCAAAAGCCTGCACCTCGGGTGAGACTAAGCTCCAAACTGCGTCTCCTGTCCGGTACACAATTTCGGCCGCAAGCATCGGTCCGACAGACATCGCGAGTCTCACCGCTCGGGCGACGATGGCGACACCAGATTCATCGACCGCAAGGCGTTCACAGGCGAAGAGAATTGCTTCTTCCCACAGCCGGTCGTCGAGAAGCTCTTGGGCAAAACTGCTTTCGAGGCCTGCGTCCTTAGGAAGGTTACGCATCATTGCCTCGACATGCCCGGCGGCATACCACTCCTGAAATTGCTGGTGCTGGAAGGCGTAGGTGTCGCCTTCGCCGTGCACCAACACGTGCGTGGCGACAAGGGTCTCCAAGACGCTTGCAGGTTCCGGGGCGTTCTGGACCAGCCCGTCGGTCAACAATTTTATGTTGCTTGCCCGTAGGGACTGTCGTGCTGCCGTGTCATCCAGCGCCGTAGTCCGCGCCTGCATCATGGCGACTGCCAGGTCACCCAGATAACGCCGGTGTTGCCCCAGCATGCTTTGTCGAAGTTGCTCGGCACGTTCGGGAATATCTTCATGCTGTTTTACCAGCAGCGAGATGGTGCCTTCCTTGGTCGTGGGAAGGGCGCCGGCGTCTCCAACCTGCAGGAGGGCTTGGAGGTAAAACGGGATCCGGGCAAGGTCCCGGACGCCTGACGTTCTCCGCACACGGTCGAGCAAGTCCTGCCCAACACTTCCATGCCGGGATGCCAGGTCTTCCTGCTGCTCGTCGGAGAGCGACTCGACGTGAACCGTCCGCGCAACAAAGGGCACCGCGGCGGCCTGTGGGCGCGTGGTGATGCAGATGACCAGAAGCGGAAATTCACGCCTGAGCGCCCGCATGGTCTTGATAAGGGCTAGCCGCGCAACCGGTGTCACCTCGTTCCAGCCGTCCAATAGGAACGCAATTTCACCGTGCGCTGCGAGAAACTTGAGATGCTCTGACCGGATGCCTGCAAATGCCTGACGACCAACTACCCATGAAAAGAGGTCGTCCACGCTCGGGCCAACTTCTGCGAGCGGGACCAGCAGCGGTAAAGGCCCGCTTTCCAAAAGTCTGGCACCGAGCTGCACCAACGTGGTCGACTTTCCCTGACCCGGCTCGGCCACGAGGTCCAGAACGCCACACGACCGGAGTGCTGCGGCCATTTCGACGTGCGTGAATGACTTTCCCCGCGATGAGGCTGCTGTCAGATAGAGCGAAACGGCATGGGCGGGGCCCTGCTGAGCGAATGTCTCGAGGTGGCGCTGAGCTGCCGAGCGCACCTTTTCTAACAGGGCTGGCAAATCTTCGCTCCGCGGAAGGCCAAACTGCTTGCGGAGATATCCAAGCGCATCCGCGAGCTCGGTGCCCATAGGCTCCACGCGGGCGCGGCCACCTGTTAACAGTTGTTCAAACGCCCTTTCTTCCGCGTCCTTCTTCCATTTGTGAAGCAATTCGACCGGGAATGCCTTTTCGTCATGGTCGATCTGGTGGGCATGGTCGCTACAAAGCCAGATTCCATTATCCGGGGCTTTCCGTTCTTCCGGGGTCAGGCGGGCGTCGTAACGAGCAAAGCCCTCCGAGGCGGCCGTGATGTGCGCCGCAACACCTATGTTCATCGTGCCTGGACCGCCTTTTTGCGGGCCGACAGTTGGTTTGGTGCATTCCGGGTTGGAGCAGAGCCAACCAACACGCTGGGCCAACAGGCGCTTGGTCGGCTCGGTGAAATTGTCGCGCTGGCTCTTGCCGGAGGACGCAACTGAGGTGGATGGTGTGGTGATTACTTCGGGACTGACGCTCATGATCAGAGCTTAGCGCCGTCCGGACTAACGGCAAAGAACAAAGAACCCACCAAACAAAGGCGCAGCGCTGTCTCAACGCGATCGTAGAAATGGTTAAGTCAAAGTCTGACATCGTCCTTACAGAATGGTAGTGGGGTCGCTCGTCCCAAGTAGCGACCTCTGGTTTTCCGTGGCCAAAAGAAGTCCTGGACCGACCAAGAAACTATCCCAAATGGTGCCTTGGCTGGCTGCAGGTATGTCTGGTTTCGGAGACAGGGCTGAAATGCCTGAACGACCGGAATGGGGCCGACTGCTGACTGTCGGGTTTCGGGCTGTAGCCACCGGATAGCTGTCGTTCTCTTGCCGGCCCGAGGGTGGTGTGAGATCCTCTGATTGTGGTATGGTCTGACACTGCTCCGGAGGTGTCCGATGGGACGTTTTGTCGAGGCTCCAGATCGTGGTCAGGAGAATTTTCTGCCCGCCTGTCTGGAGGACATTATAATCCACCTTGCCTCAGCGTCCCCAAAACCGACAGCAGCCCTAGGAAGCTGCTTCGCACAATGGCCCCGTTTTCCCGGTACCTCAAATTTGTGATCGCGGCGCTCCGCGTGTCAATGAAACATGGAGAGCGAAAATGCTAGTGCGCCCACTTCGACCACTGTTTCTCTGTCTATCGATATTGGCGGCGAGTTGCTCAAGCGCCCTATGTGAAAGAGTGGATCCCAAAACGTTCTTGCTGGGTGTCGCAAACTCCCCTGAAGCCTCGCGAACCAACGCGACAGTGGCTCTTTCAATCGCATATAACCTGATGCGGATATATCCAGAATACTCAGCTGAGAAGATTGTCTTAGAAACTGCTAATCAAATGCGCGTATGGGACTTACTAGAGAGGACCAAAGTCTCCGAAAAGGACATACTGCAAACCACCTTCAAGTTGCTCGCATTCGCTCCAGAGCCCGACGTTAAAACCTTGGCAGCAGCCGGGAGTCTGGTAACTGGCGCTTCAAAGTTTCCCGAATATCCGAGTGCAGCTCTACTAGGCATAAAGCCGTACGATTATCACACCGAATATCTCGCTCGTGCCAACAGTGTAGAGTTTCTGGTTGAGTTTCAAAACGCATTAAAGTCAGATGAGAACAGCCCTAAGTACAAAGTTACCAAGTGGTTCACGTCCCTTTACCTCAATTTCTCACCCGAATCGACGCCTTTTCAGATCGCGACCCAAGTTGAGAACAAGGCCGCGTTCATCTCTATGTTCTCAGGCGATTTGAAGATACAGCTGCCGTTCCCGGACATTGTCGTTCTGGCTGATGAAGCAGTTAAACTGACGGTAGAAGATAATAATCGGCCAGTCGAGATTGGCAGCTTGACGGTATCACCTGGAATGAAAGAGAAACTTCTTGCGCTCGCGGCGAATGCGGACACGACGATGCGAGAGGTTGAGGGGAAGTTGAAACTTTCGATCGCCGCCCCCGCGGCCCCAGCGCCGAACGGCATCGATGTCACGAAGGCAGCGTTGAGATCCCTTGGGCTTTTGGCGTCGCTTGTCGATGACCCCGAGCTTAGGCGTGAGCTCGTCCAGGCCGTTACGGTGGCTAACGCGGTAGTTTCCGCGGTGGAGATCACTGGCAACCTCAACGCGGCGCTTGAGAACGATAAGATCTCTAAGGAAACGCAGCAGACTGCAACCGCCGTCGCGACATTCAACTATGTTGCGCTTGCCTTACAGTGTCTCGCTGCGTTTACACCAGCAACGGATCCTGGGGCTGAGGCCACGCTCAAGCAGATAGCCGAACTGGCCAAAATGATTCAACAGGAATTTAAAATCGTTAATATAAAACTAGACGCGATGATTGACCAGCTGGACGGCTTGCAGGATGCAGCCTTGAACACGCAAATCGCTATTGGGAATCTCCGCGGGGCGTTTGACGATTATCGAAATCGATTTGATCACTTTTCCCAGGGAGTTGATGGATCGTTGAGATCATTAGCGATGATGCCACTTTTTTATAACGCAAGCAGCTGCAGGGAGATGGCACGCGCCGTCAAGTCGGGACAGAAAGATCTGAGGCCCTCGCTTTTCAACTGCCTCTCAGAACTTAGGACATTCGCGGTGGTTCAGAGTGCGCAGGAACCTTTCTCATCGATCGAAGCAGGTGTGCGAGACCTAAGCCCATCGACACATCGCCCGTGGCATGAACTTTTGCCTTGGTATCGCATCATGATCGCAAAGCGTTTCGGGGTAATGGTAAGCAATGAACCGATTAGCAACCCCTTTTTATGGCGACAGGCTGCAGAGGCGTTTCTTGGTGCAATTCGCGACGATTATCATGAGTTTGATGCCCTGCGTTTAGCCCAAGTCAACGAGATGATCTCAGCAGGTGATGCGCTTGAAGGTCTTCTGGAGGAATTTCAAGGTTTTGTAGAACCCCACGAAGGCTCCGATAAAAGCCTGGCCGCAAACGAAAACCTCGCAAGACGCAACGATCTTATCCGAAATTACATTGAGCTATACACGGAGGGTCGAGCTCACTTCTCTGCGGTGGTGAAAACGTCGCTCGAGCAGCGCTTAAGTGTCATGGCAGAAAAGATCGTCGATGGTGAGAAGCATTTCGACAAGAAGCTCGGTCCGGTGCAATGCAAACCGGGGACTCTGCATCAATACGGAGTGGCGGCAGACTATGGTTGGGGTCCAGAGTGGAGTAAACATATTCCGTCAACATACTTGTCTGGCGGAGGTCTGCTGATTGGCGATGATCTTGCGCCGACGGATAAATTGCGCTTCGGCGAGCTTTCGGTCTGTATGCAGAGTATCGATTTTCTTAAGACCCAGCAGCTTCGAATCAAATACGCGGTAAGCCTTGGTGGTCACCAGCTTGGGGCGTTTGATGTGCTCACGTACATCACTGGCCATGGCCGCGGAGCTTTCACATTTGACGCGGGTTCGCCTGGACAAACGTCTTATGACGCGTTCCTGAAATTTTTGGATAATGAAGAGACCCGTCGGCATCTTCATCAGATGGTTGTCGATGAGTTGAGGATCGAAAATAACGCGCTTCGACGTGCGTTTTCGTATGTCGATTCGATCAATCCCATTTTCGATGGCATATCTCAAGATCCCGCGGTAACCAAGGCCGCGGAAGACCTCGACGGGCGGTTAGCTTCCACGCGTGACCTACTTTGGTTTTCTGCGCCGCTGACCTTCTCGGCGGACAGCACGATAAATTCTCTTTTCGTTGCGCCAATTACCTCTAAGCTTCTCGGTGGATCTGATCTCTTATTGCTCGCGAGGTGCTTTTCGCAAATTACAGATTGCGAACGAGATCCGGACCTCGCCAATATACTGCCAGACGTAAAGCAGATTCTTTCGGATCATGAAGGCTTCGCTAAAGAGTTTGAGTCTGGTGACCTCGACGCTTTGCGCGTCGCGAAACTGAGCTCGGTTCGTGAAGCGATTGGAAAGTCGGAGCTGCGGCAGGTTCTCCCTATGGTCGACGAGACACTTGTGCAGTTAGAATTGATGAAGGTCACTGGACAGGCATACCTCGAAAGTCTTCACTGACTCGAGGACTTTTGAAGAAATGATGCGGCTTTTCTCGTTATTGAGGCGAAGCAGTGGACATTAGTTTATTACCGCGTTACTCCGCGGAGTGCGCCACATCTGCAGGTGGCCATTGCGACGTCCGCTTGTGGCCAATACGAAGCTTGCATCAACAACCGCAATTGGGGCGCCTAACGGTCATTGGCTTGCGACTATTGGTACGACCGCTTTCCACCCATACCGGTCATTTCGAGTTGTTAGCGGTGCAACTGCCGAAACTCCTTAAGCGCAGCATCACGACGGCGATCGAGATAGTCGGCCAGATCCTGAAGATAAACGCCCTTCTGGCACTTTTGTGACGTTTCTGCTCGGATAACTGGTATCGGAATTTCTCCAGTGCCCACCTTCCGTAGGAATTTCTCTGGCGTTAGATGACTGAAATAGTCACGGCAGACGTCCTCAACCGGGATAATCGCCTTGCCGCCGTATTGGGCGAACAACAGGAATGGAGTGGAGAAATGGCTTTCGGTGGTGGTGGTCATAGCGTTTCAAGCGTTCTTGTGTAGTCGCACAAGAGCATAACGCCGACGGTAAGAGCCAAAGTCATCAGGTCACCTCAGGTAAAGGTCTTTGAGAAGGACTGCGATCGCGACGGCGATCATGATGATGGCGGCGGGCGCGGCCACAGCGCCTATGCCTTGAAGCCAGGTCATTGCTGCATTCTCCATCCGTTTGGGAGACCGCCCCGTTCCTGGTCGGGGCGGTGACCGAAGCGGACGCCGTCAGGCGGCCTCGGCGTGCTTGACCTGCTCGGCGACCCATGGCGCGTTGCGCGCCTGGCTCTCGAGGCTGATGCCGGCGGCAAGCAACGTCTTTTCGGTCTGCGGGCCGCGTTCCTGATAGAGGCGCAACATTTCCTGACGGTCGCGGCGGTCCGCGGCGGTGATTTCAGCTTTCTTCATAATGATCTCCTTGACCCTCCCGTCTCCTGCGCGGCCCGCCGCCGGCCGCGAGAGTGCGGACCGGCGGCTTTTCTGCGCGCTGTCCAGGTGAGGGAGGAGTATCACCGGACGGAACATGAAAAGCACAGCTTTTACGAATATACAAGCAAAACTTTCATTTTGTGTTTAGCTGAAACGACTCGACTCGCCCAAAAAAAGAATCAATTATGAGAACAGAAAAAGAACATGGAGATTGTCATGCGAAGCGAACCCTGCTTGGGTGACGCAAATAATCTGGCGATTGAATGCCGAGACTGCGGACATACGCGCTGGCGTCGGCCGGCAGAGCTCTATCGCTCCGGCTTCAAGCCGAGTGCATGCATCGCTGATGTGGGGAAGCGCTTATATTGCTCGGTTTGCCGAGAGGCGGGTCTACCCGCCAAAAATATCGCCATTGACGTGATGTTCCAGACGGATGCGGCCCGGCGAGAAGCGGACCTTTACCTTCTTTCTAGAACCCCAGCAGCTCGCGCTGCGGGATGATGCGCCACATGTTTTTAAGCGAGTAAACGCTGAACGTCACAGTCTTGGGCGGATTGTACTGCTCGCAAACCAGTTCTGTCTTGGTCCTTGCGACCAACTTCTTCACATAAGCCTTGCCAGCCGTCTCGCCTTCCTCAGGGTGCATCTCAATCAAAACGTGGTCGCCCGGAATCGGCGCGCGGCCGCCGCAATATAGTAGTTCACCAGGGTCGTATCTGGGGACCATGCTTGTGCTCAAGATGTGGATTGCAAAGACGTTCGCCAGGTTCGAAATGCCGGGCGGGCGCCTGGCGCGATCTGTTGCCTGACCGTTGAGGGAGAAGTCGCCGTCTTCGCCGCCCACTGCAGATCCGAGCACCGGAACGTCCATCGGTCCAATCTCCGGATGAAAGTTGCCGGTGACGATCTCGGCGTCATTTCGAGGGGAGTTGTCCCGTGGCGCAACCTCGCCCCGGCCAAGCGCCGCCGCGTCGACGCCGAGGAATTCAGCGACTTTCAACAGATTTTCTGTGGACGGAAGATTCTCGCCACGTTCCCAGTTGCCTACGGCGACAACAGTGGTCTCGAGCGCTGTAGCAATGGCTTGCATCGGAAGCCCTTTTTGCTTCCGCGCGCTCCTGATTGCCACTCCCACAGCGACCGCTTTTGGACCCTTTGCCATTGTGGAACTTGTAAGGGATGCTTTCAAAAGATCCATGTAAGAGTACCTTGCACAAAAATGAAAGTTATGCTTCATATCTCGCATGGAAGACGAAGACCCCTGTTTGACCGCACTGAATGAAGCTCGCACCGTCGCGGGTGGATCCAGTGCGCTCGCGCGCGGTCTCGGGCTGACACCTCAGGCTGTTCTACAGTGGAAGGCTGTACCAGCCGAAAGGGTGCTCGAGGTCGAGAAGATCTCCGGCGTTTCCCGATACCGGTTGCGGCCAGATGTTTTTGGCACCCCCCCTGATTCGGAGGCGGCAGCATGACGCCGCGCCCCGACGATGTTTCCCTGGAGCACGATGGATGCAATGTTCGCCGTGCCGCCTCGCGCCGGACTGGCGGACCTCTGGAGTCCGGCGCGTCTTCTTTGCTTGGTTTTGCCGCTGTGTACCGGTCGCACATCCAGTCATGCGGTCCCCCCTGATCTCGTGACCGACTGAATTCTCACATTTCCGCATCGTTCCCGCCACGGGAAAAACCAGCCGGGATTCCCGGCGCGGGAAGAGCCCTTGTTTGCCATCTGGAGTGAAGGACATGGACGCATTTCTCTATCGCATCAAGGCAGCCCAACGGGACCTGATCGAGCGCTGCGGCGGCATCATGCGCGCCGTCGAAAAGTCCGGCTATTCGAAGAGCGAGGTCGGCCGCTGGAACAATGGTTCCGAACCCGATCTGATGCCGGTCGGGGCAATCGCCATGCTGGAGCGGGATTGCGGGCAACCGCTGGTGACGGCGGTGCTGGCCGAAGCCAACGGCCGGCGGCTGACCGACCCGGACGAGGCGCGGTGCGCTGAGATCAACGTGCTTACCAGCCATGCGGAACTGATGCGGCAATCCGCCGAGGTCGCCAACGCCATCGCGATGGCAATCAGCGACGGCCAGATGACACCAGCCGAGGCGACGACGGCCGACAGGCTCGCGAGCGGCCTTGAGCGGGCGGCATCGGATCTGCGGCAGGCGCTCGCCGTGATCAAGGCATCGGGCGGCGCAAAGGCGGGCCTGAAAATAGTAGGTGGCGAATGAGGTGGGCGACCGAGCCAGCCCAGCTGCGGGGTGCTGCTAAATGAACCCGCGCACGCAAATCGACCTCCGACGCAGCACCGCGGCCCGCATGCTCCATGTGGCCGAGCGCGACGGCTTTGTCGTCGATCGCACGCCGCAGGAACGGCAGGCCTGCCTGCGGCTGAACGGCCACGGGCTATTGCGGCGTGACCGCAAGCTTGCCTCGCGCTGGTATCCGGTCGAGACGGCGCCGGCAAGCGAGGCGCGACCGTGAGCAACGACATCCCGATCACCATTTCTGTTTCGGGCGGGCCGTCCGTCGAGACGACACTCGGCGCCTTGAAGGCGGCCGGTGATGGTGCCGTCAGGAAAATGCTTCCTATTCCCCGCGTTGATGCATCCGATCTCGTCGCGACCGTCGAGCGTGCGCGTCAGCTGCTCGACGACGGCGATGTTATGGCCGCGCGCATGATCGCCTCTGCCGCCTATGACGAGGCGAAGGCCGCCGCGGCGTTCGCCAAGCGCTTCGATGCGGCCGAGCATCTGGTGGCCAAGGCGCGCCGCTTGCAGGCCGATGCGCTGCTGATCGAGGCGCGCGCTAAGATCGGGCTCGCGAACGAGTGGGATGCTGCCAAGCAGAGCGGGCACACGCTCAAAGGAAGGCCGAAAAGTCTTCCAGACGGGAATACTTTCACGCAGGCGGAAGCAGGGCTTAGCGCAAAGGAAATCCACGACGCCCGCAAGCTGCGCGACGCCGAGGCGAAAGAGCCGGGTCTCGTCGAGCGGGCAATCGAGGCGCGGCTGGCGCAGGGATTCGAGCCAAGCCGCGCCAATCTGCGCGCCGCCGTCGGCACGGCCTCGGCCAGCAAGGAAGATCGCGGCGACAACTTCTATCAGACGCCGGTCGAGGCAACGCGAACGCTGCTCGCATATGAAAGCTTTTCCGCCACGGTTTGGGAGTCTTCCTGCGGCCTCGGCGCGATATCGCGGGTGCTCGAGGCTGCCGGTTACGAAGTGATCATCTCCGATCTCGTCGACCGCGGCACGGTTACGCAGCATGGCGAGCTGCAGACGGTCGGCGACTTCCTCGCCACCGCGCCGGCGGAGGATGGCGAGGGGCCCGATATCGTCACCAATCCGCCCTATGGCGAGGTGCTGAACGATTACGTCGCGTATGCGCTGCGCGTGCACAAGCCACGCAAGATGGCGCTACTGCTCAATCTTAATTTTCTCTGCGGCTTCGACGATGACGAGCGGAACTTCGCCATGGACGAAAACCCGCCGGAGCGTGTCTACGTCTTCAAGCGCCGCCTGCCGATGATGCATCGCGAGGGTTACGAGGGGCCGAAGGCGTCGAGCCGCATGAACACCGCCTGGTTCGTCTGGGAGCGGCTGGAGGATGGCACTTACGGTGACACGACCGTCATCAAGCGTGTCGACTGGAAGGATTTCGTTGACGCGGATCCGCTCCAATCGGGTGCCGGCGGCAATATCGGCGACATCAACTTCGACGAGTTCAAGCGCGACACGCCGCGGAAGACGCTCGATGAGCGGGTCGAGGAAGTTTCGTCCAAGGCGCTGATCTGGTGCGCGGGCGAGGATGATTTCGACGCGGTCGAACTGCGCCGGGCGATCGGCGTTCGCCCGTCGACGGCCGAAGGCTCCATTCACTGGATGCTGGAAAAGCGGCTCATCGACCCCGTGGGCGACGGTCGCTTCAAGGTGGCGAGCGACGGCTGGACCGCGCTGAAAGCGACCGCGGCCGTCATTAATGACCCCAAGCTCTTCGCGCTGATCGAGCAGGTGCAGGGGGTGGCGGCGTGAGCGACGATCATTCCCTTCCCATGCCCAATTTCTCGCCAGCCATGCTGAAGGGCTTCCTGCACGCCCGCGTGAAAATGGAATTCTACATGGCGGCCTATCCGAACGCGCCGCTGAAGGCAGGCGCGGACCAGGTGCGCCGCGAGGCGGGTCTGCGCGGCGAGCTGCGAAAGCGCGCCGGTGTCAGCGCCGGGGATTTCAAGCGGGCATGGAGTGGGCTCGGCGTCGATCTCGAGGCGCGGCTGAAGCTGTGGCGGGCGCTCGGCGTCAGCCCGACGGCGCATGGCGTGCGGCTCATCGGCGCTGACCAACAGGAATGGATGGCGCGCAGGAGGGCCGACGATGCAGCCTGAGATCGATCGCGCGCGCCTCGCCCGGGATGTCCGCCAGTGGCTCGACGACAACCGCCTGACGACGCGCAGCGCGCCGCAGATCTATGCCGGGCTCAACCCGGCAATGATCTCGCGGGCATGCCGGGAAAGCATCCTTTCGGCGGCGAGCATGCTGGCGCTGTGCACGGCGATGAAGTGCGATCCGACCGCCTATCTAACTTTTCTCCATAAGCGAAATCAAGCTGTTACAGCACATGTCAACCGTGAAACAAGGGGCGCGGCATGATTGTCGAAATCGGCAACTGGACCGTGCCGCTCGCAGTAACGGTCATCGTCTTCGCCTTTGCCGTGGGCTCGGTCAGGGCAAAGGTGCCGGACTATTTGCGGACGGCGAACCGGATTTTCAACACGCTGATCGTGGCGGCGGCAGCGCTCGCGTCACTCTGCATCTGGCTAGTCTGGACGATGGTGAGCCAATGAGCGATGTCCTGCCGATCATCGAAGGCTCGCTGGGTGCTGGTCCGCCCGACTGGGCGTCATGGCTGCTGCGCTGCCCGCTCTCCATTATCCATCGCGAGCAGGCGACCATCCGCGCCAACCTACAGCGGCACGGCTTTGCCGCCGGCATCGATTATCTCGACGCGCTGCTCGCTTATTCCAACGCAACACGACTGCCCGACGGCGGCTATCCAATGACGGTGCTGATGACCGTTCACATGGCGGCCGGGGCAATGAGGGAAGCGGCACGGGCCGCAGAGGGGGAAGAATGGCGACCTTGAGGTACGGCTCGGTCTGCAGCGGGATCGAGGCAGCGACGATGGCGTGGCATAGCCTTGGTTGGACGCCCGCATTCTTCAGCGAAATTGAGCCTTTTCCTTCAGCGGTGCTCGCTCACTACTACGGCAGCAACATGCCGGGCGAGCCGCTGGCGAAGAACGGAATTCCGAACTATGGCGATTTCACGACAATTACCGCTCATGCCGGACCTGTTGACCTCCTTGTCGGAGGAACACCCTGCCAGTCATTCTCGGTGGCAGGGAAGCGACTTGGATTGGATGATCCGCGCGGCAACCTCGCCCTCGAATACCTTGCGCTGGCTCGTCGACTTAATGCCAAGTGGATCGTATGGGAAAATGTCCCCGGCGTCCTTTCCTCTCACAGCGGCGATGAACAAACCGAAGAGGACGAAGGGGCAGAAGCGCTCGAAAGCGCCGACTTCGCCACGTTCCTCAGCTTCGTTCAAGAATGCGGGTATGGGTACGCCTACCGAGTTCTTGACGCTCAATATGTCCGAGTGGACGAGCACGCTCGTGCCACCCCACAGCGACGGCGCCGTGTCTTCGTTGTCGGATATTTTGGAGACTGGCGACGTGCCGCAGCGGTTCTACTTGAGCCCCAAGGCATGCGCAGGGATCCTGCGCCGCGCCGAGAAGCGGGGAAAGGTGTTGCCCCCACAATTAGCAGTCGCCCTACAGGCGGTGGCGGCCTCGGGACAGACTTCGACCTCGACGGCGGATTGATAGCCTCGACTGGCGAGGTCTCCCACTGCCTCAATGCAGGCGGCATGGGCCGGATTGATTTTGAAACAGAGACGTTCGTAGCAGAAATCGCCGCAACCCTTCCTGCCGGAGGGAACGCAACCGGTGGCGAGCGTCAGCCGGGCATGGGAGCGGAAACAGCGGCGACGATGTTGATCGCTCACGCCATTCAAGCAGGCGCGCTGCGCGAGAACCCTGACGCCGGTCCCGATGGCGTCGGCGTCCAGGCAGACGTTGCCTATACGCTCGAAGCTCGATCGGAAGTTCAGGCGGCGCAGCTCGGTTGGGCCGTCCGCCGCCTGATGCCGGTCGAGTGCGAGCGATTACAATGCTTCCCCGACAACTTCACCAATGTCCCTTGGCGAGGCAAGCCGACAGCTCCTGACGGCCCTCGATACAAGGCGCTCGGCAACTCCATGGCCGTCAACGTCATGCGCTGGATCGGCCAGCGGATCGATCTAATGGAGAATCTTATCGCGACCGGGAAAGTGCCGACGCATGGGGAGGCTCGATGATAATGGCCGAACCGACGGGACTCCGATGGCGTGACGAGATCTACCGGCAGCTAGCAAAGAGCGGTTCTGTTGATATCGGCGCGGTTTATCCGCCGCGCGCGCCGGGGCGGCTGTGGCGCTGGCGCGTCTGGGTGACGGAAAGCGGCACAAAAGCGGACGGGACAGAACTGCGGGAGGACGCGGCGCGGCGCCGGGTCGAGGAGCGATTTCAGGATTTTCTGGCGGCGACGGGACTGGCGCCGAAAGGCCAGCAGGAGTGAGCGAGGGGAATGCGATGAACAGTTTGACGCGCGCGGCGGGGTGCGCGGGATCCGGTGGTGTCACATGAGCCATGAGGCGACGATGTGGGCCGTCAAGGTGCGCGGCATCAGCTGCACCGAGGCGCGGGTGCTTTGGCACCTGGCCGATTGTCACAACCCGATCTTTGGCTGCTATCCCAAGCAGGATTATCTCGCCGATGCCTGCGAGATTGACGAGCGCTCGGTGCGCCGCTCGTTGAGCTCGCTGCGCGACAAGGGGCTCGTCAACTGGTCCGAGCAGCGTGAGGGAAAGAACCGTAAGGCGAACCGCTACAGCCTTGGTTTTGAAGCCGGTTTCCGCCGCTTTAAAGCGGGTGAGTCCGTCGAAAATGAACCGGACAATTTGTCCGCTTCAAGCGAGGCATCGAACGGACAGGAAGGTACTATTCAACCGGACTCAGACGACGCTTTCAACCGGACTCCTGAGTCCTCAATAGAACCTGTAAGGGAACCTGTAATAGAACCCGTAACAGAGAGAGGGAGCGCGCGCGAGGTTTCGGAAGATGATCCGAAAGCACTCAGGAAGCGGTTCCAGGCGCTGATCGTCGGCAGGCACGACAACCCGTGGCCCGATGTATTGTCCTCCGCTCCGGAATGGGCGTTCCAGCAGTTCGTCAAGCTTTCGCCAGAAGAGCGACTACGGGCCGAGGAGCGCCGCGACGCCTACCTCGCTGCCTGCCCGAAACTGCAATCGGGCGAGCACAAGGGCAAGCCGCGCTCTGCGGCCCTAGGCGTCTATCTCCGCGACCGGATGTTTGACCTCGTCGACGCGATCGCGCCTCAGGTGGTCAGCCGGCAGGCCGAAAAGCGGCGGCAGGAGGAGGCCATTCCGGTCGCGCCCTTCGGACCGATCTGGGCGGGGAAGCGGGCCTTGGCGCTGCTCGATGGTCCAATCGATATCCATCTGCCCAGCAATCTGCTCGAGCTCGCCGTCGAAACCTATAATCGCCTGTGCCGCAGCAACGTGCCGACGAAGTCATGGCTGGAAACGCGCGGCATCGTCGTCGACGGCAACGAGCTGGTGTTTCCGCCGGACTATCGTGAGCAGGACCGCCGGCGACGGGAATGTGACGGCGGCTATCCGGAAGCGCACGCTCTCGACAAGCTCGCAAAAGAGCGGGGCAGGGGATCGGCCGATGCCCGCTTTTCCATCCTTGCCGATTTCTGCGAGGCGGTGCTGGTCGGCTCGGAAACCTACGAGCGCTGGCGCGCCTATCACCAGCAGATGAACTGGCCCTTCGTCCCGGAGCCGGGCGGCATGCGCGTGGTCTATTTTCCGAAGGGCGGGCCTGAGGGCCTGAGAGAATTCGAGATAGCCGCAAGGTCGGCGTTGGGCATGGAGCGGGGCGATGACGATGCAGCATAGGCGGAGCGGCATTTCTGGCGACCCGATCGTCATTCGTGCCTATGCCCACTTCAAGCAGGACAAGGCAATCAACGAGCGGCGCATCAAGATCAGTGAGATCGCGATGGCGGGCAAGCGAATCACTGAGGAGAACCCGACCCTTGCGGCGTGGTTCCTGCTTCAGGTCACGGGCGGACGCGAGGCCACTGTGGATAAACTCCTCGGTGAGGAGGATATCGAGGGGCTGGTGTTGCGCGAAGAGGAGCAAATCCTCGTGCGGCGCGGCCGCAAATGGACGGTGCCGGGCAGGCCTTGGCTTCCCGGTTTCGTGCTTGTCCGCTGTGTTCCATCACCTGCTGCCTTCCGCGGTCTGCTTGGTCTAGCGCACGTGACGGGCGTGGTCGGTGGATGGGAGAAACCCTATCGCGTCCCGAATGAATCCATCAATCAGTTCAATGCCATGATGCAGCTGAAGGAAGAGGAACGCCAGCGGGTGCGATTGGAGCAAGAGGCAAAGAACGCTGGCATCAAGGTCAAGGACAAGGTGAGGATCAAGCTCGGTCCGCTCGCTGGTTTCGTCGCCACGGTGCTATCGATCGGCAAGGGGAAGGCAAAGCGCTGCAAGGTTCGTTACAAGTGCAATGGGCGGGAAGGGGATGCGAACGTCCCTCTTGCGAATCTCGAAGCGATATGAGTACAAATCGCGCCACGGGATGATCTGCGATCTCAGTGCACCCTTGGGCGTTGACGCCCTGAATGCCTCGGCAGGACGCGAGGCAAAGAGAGGAAACTCTCAGGTCGGTAGCCGGGCAGACCCCGCCTTGATGGCCTCAACCACGAGGCACCGATTCAAGGCCAGTGCGTAAGCTTTTCCGAAATGTCTTCCGACCTGCGATCGCCCGCGACGGATCGCCTCCGCCCATGCATCGTCGCGGGTCCTCCCTAGCCGATTGCGTAAAGCGGGTGAGGCGGCAGCGCGGGATTTTCGGCTGTGAATGCAGCCAGACGGGTGCACGATTTCCTTGTTGTTGTTGTTATGAGCGAGCTGACCGAAAGCGAGATCCAAGCGCTGTGCGAACGCTATCCCTTGCCCGAAGGGGTGGAGGACTGCGTCATGTCTCGCGAGGATCTGGCCGAGACGTTGCAGGTATCGCTCAACACGGTGACGTCCTGGCTGTCGAAGGGCATGCCGATGCTGCAAGAAGGCGGCCCGGGCAAGTCGTACGAACTCCAGCTCTCGGCGTGCTTCGCGTGGCGTCAGGCGCAGAAGGCAGACGAGGACCTGCGGTCCGCACAAGTCAAGCGGGCGCAGTCGGCGATGCGCCTGGCTCTCGTCGGCGGCGCGACCGGCGACACGATCGAGGCGCTTGATCCGAAGACACGCCGCGAAATCATGGCGGCGCAGATCGAGCAGGAGCGCTTCCAGCGTGAGCGCAACCAGCTGATGCGGCGCGACGACGTGCTTGAGATGATGGAACTGGTCTATGGCATCATCCGCGACCGGATGAACGCCGCGCCCGACCTCATCGAACGACGCAACGCGCTTGAGCCGAAGCTGGTGCAGGAGCTGATCGACGCCTGTGACGATATCGTCACTGACGTCCGGGGCGCGATCGACCGTTTCTGGCGTGAGCGGCCGGTGCGCGAAGGCGCAGGCGACCGGCGCGACCTCTTTGATTCGTGATGTCGACCGTGTCCGTGGCCCGTCCGTGGGAGCGCTTTCTTCCGCCTGTCCCGCCGCCGGCTTTCGCCGATCCGTGGGACCATGCCGCCGGACCGGCGCTGTCGGTACTCGCGCCGGCGCGGCGCATCGACGTGCCGACCTGGGCGGCAAGCCGGAAGGTGTCGACGGCCGCCGGCCTGATAACCTGGCGCAACGACTTCGCGCCCTACATGGTCGAGCCGTCGAAGATGGCGACCTCGAGGCGTTATCGGGCTGTCGGCTTCTGCGGCCCGGCGCGCACGGTGAAGTCTGAAAGCCTGATCCTCAATACGATCGGGCAGCGCATCGAGTGCAATCCGCGCGATATGCTGGTGGTCTGCTCGACGCAGGACACGGCAAAGCAGTTCTCGGAGCGCAAGCTGGCGCCGATGATCCGCGAGAACCGGCAGCTTGCAGCCGCGCAGCTCACCGGCCGAAGCGCTGACAACATTCATGAAAAGCGGTTCGCGGGGAACATGAACCTGCAGATCCGCTGGCCGGTAATCGGTTACTTCTCGCAGAATGAATATTTCGATGTCCTGCTGACTGACCTCGACCGCATGACGGACGATATCGGCGGCGAAGGTTCGGCCTTCATCCTGGCCCTGAAGCGCATCCAGCATTCCGGTAGCCAGGGCAAGGTGATCGCCGAGTCCTCGCCTGGCTATGTGGTGACGGTCGACGACTGGAAACCTTCGACGGTGCATGAGGCGCCGCCTTGTGATGGCGGCATTCTGCCGATCTTCAATGCCGGCACTCGCGGTTCCTACTACTGGACTTGCCCACAATGCCGCGATCCGTTCCGGCCGCTGTTCGAGCGGCTTCACTACGAGCGCAGATCGACACCTGGCGAATCTGCGCGCACGGTCGAGATGGTCTGCCCCAATGGCTGTTGCATTGGACCAGACCGGAAGGACGAACTGAACCGCGGTGGCTTCTGGCTGCACGAGACTGCCGACGGGCAGAGCGCCGTGCCGATCGACGATCCTGACGTGCGCGATACCGACATCGTCTCCTACTGGATGGAGGGGCCGGCCGCCGCATTGCAGACATGGCAGGAGCTGGTGAAGGTTGCCGAGCAGTCCCGCCGCACCTTCGACGAGACCGGCAGCGACAAGGATCTGAAGACAACCGTCTTTCAGGACCAGGGCCGACCGTATCTGCCGCAGGTGCGTACGGTCGGCGACGCCCTGTCGGCCGAGACGCTGAAGGCGCTGGCCGAACCCTATCCGATGAAGGTCGCGCCCGCGGCTACGCGCTTCGTCACCTATCAGGTTGACGTGCAGCCGAACCGCTTCGTCGTCCAAGTGGATGCCTGGGGACCGGGGCTGGAACGCTGGCTGATCGATCGTTTCGATATCCACGATGCGCCGGCTGGCGCGCCTGGTGCCAGCGAGCGCTCGATCGATCCGCCGCGCTACTACGAGGATTGGTCGGCGTTGTCGGAGTTGCTCGACAAGGCCTATCCGGTCGTCGGCGCAGGCTTCGCGCTACTGCCGCGAGCGATCGTCGTCGACCTGCATGGCGCCAAGGGGACCACGGATCACGCCTATCACTGGTGGCGACATCACCGGAAGAAGGGCAATGCCGGCCGCTGCTATATCCAGCGCGGCCGCGGCGGACCGGATCGGGAGCGTGCCGTCTACAAGGTGCCCGAAAAAGTGCAGGGCACGAAGAAGCGGCGCAAGTCCGACCTGATGGTCATCGAGACCGGCACGGATCCGCTGAAGGACGAGGTGATCATGTCGCTCACCCGCAAAGAAGCTGGGCCGGGCAAGTATCACCTGCCGGAAGCGCTTCCGGCGTCGGCTTTCGAGGAATTCTGCGCGGAAGTGCGCACCGACGAAGGCTGGCGCGAGCGCAAGAGCGGGCTGCGCAACGAGTCTCTCGACCTTGCCGTCTATGGCAAGTCGCTGGCGATCGTGCTCAAGGCTGAGCGGATCGACTGGAAGCGGCCGCCGATGTGGGCGGCGCCGCTCGAGAAGAACACCTATGCGGTGAGGATTGCCGCAGTCGCGGGGGCTGGCGTCGAGGCGATAGAACCGGATGCGCCCGTGGCGGTTGTCGCCGCGCCGCCAAAGGCCGCACCTCGCCGTCGGGTCCGTCGCAGTTCCTGGATGGGGTAGTCACCTCTGCCTGCTCCCTCATTGGAGGGCGGAGAAATAAAACATCCATCCGCGTCTGGGCCACAGCATGATCCGCGCTCTCGCCATAGTTGAAACTGTTGGTGCGAGAAATGATCCAGGGCGCTTGCTAGGGACCGTGGCCGCGCGCTTTGCCGCGCGGCACGGAATGGTAGAATGTGCATCGGCATTCGTATGCGCGGTCGCCGATCATAGACGAGAGCGCTTTCAGTTCTTAGGGTTGTTGTCCTTACCTTCGAACTCAAGTCTGACCACCGTATTAGCGCTCTCATTGCAACCGGTGTAGAAATTTACGACGACGTGGTTATCGGCAAATTCAGTTTTATCCGCCTTGCACATTGGATTGACCACATCGCCACCCCCACTCCACAGGGCTTTGATCCGAATTTGAAATCCCTGGGGTCTGGCCTTAAAACGCGTAGGATCCTCCGGTTGAAACAGCTGCATGTTTTGCAGGATCTCCTTGTCTTGCTGGACCGGTTGCATACCCTTAGGATCGGCTTTGAAGACGTCACCGAGGTTCGTCAGAAATTGCACACTGGTTACCTGAGCCCTATACCGGGCAACCTTTATCGTCACCCCCTTGTTTGGTGGAACCTCAACGTCGATCTGACCTGCTTCTGCGATGCCGCCCCACAGAGCAAGTATTATCGGTAGGTATAGTAATTTCATCTACCTAGTCTCCCCTCGACTATTAGTCGCGAGAGCAGATTACAATCCTGATCCCAGGTTGAAAATACCGCGTTTGGAACTACACGCCTAACGAGAACGGCTTAGCGAACCCCTGAACCGGGAACCACCGGCTCCGTCGCTCTCGCCGGCGAGCTTGGCGAGGCGCATGGCGAGGGAGCGGCATCGCCGCTCCAGCTCGTACACTTCCTTCTTCCTGAAGCCGCTTGTTCTCGGCATGAAGGAGATCCGCGGAGTGCCCGCGCTCTTTGAAGAAGTGAATCGCATCGACCTTCATTATGCGGACGAACGATACGAAACTTTTCCATTAACGAGGCAAGCAAGGTCCATGGCTGACACCGTTGAAACGTTGACCGCGCGGCGGGTCGCGATCGTCAAGGCGCGGGATTCCGGCGTGCTGACGGTCAGGCATGGCGACGAGCAGACGACGTTCCGCTCGCTCTCCGAGATGAACCGGATCGTCGCTAACCTCGATGCGCAGATCGCCGCGCTGCAGGGCACGCAAAAGAAGCGCGTCCGGTACGCCTACCAGTCTGGGAAAGGTCTCTGAGTATGGCAGACGCAAAGCCGCGTTACCGTGTCGCTGCCGGACGGCAGGAGTGGAAGGCATCGACCGCAATTGGTGCATCGGTTGCCGCACCGCGCCGGCAGTCCTTCGATGCCGGCCGTTCCTCGCGCCGGCTGAAGGGCTTCACCACGACGACGCAGGAGATCAACCGGCAGATCCGCTCCTATGGACGGACGATCGTTGCCCGCTCCCGCTATCTCAGCCAGAACAACCCCTATGCGATGCAGGCGAAGAAGGTCTTCGTCTCGGCGCTCGCCGGTACGGGGATCAAGCCCTCGTCGCTCGCGGACGCCGATTTCAAGGCGGTGCTGCAGACGGTCTGGCTCGACTTTACCGACGAGGCGGACGCAGACGGCCTGACCGACCTCTACGGCATGCAGGCGACGATCGCCTCAGAAATGTTCGATGCCGGCGAATGCTTCGTCCGGCTTCGCGCCCGTCGTCCGGAAGATGGGTTGACCGTGCCGCTGCAATTGCAGCTGCTGCCATCAGAGATGCTGCCGCTCGACGACAACCGCACGCTTGCCGGTGGCAGCTATGTGCAGATGGGCGTCGAGTTCAACGCGATCGGCAAACGCGTCGCCTATTGGTTCTTGCGCCAGCATCCTGGCGCCGACCAGGTGAATTTCCGCAGCGGTTTTGCCGGCGAGCAGGTGCGCGTGCCGGCCGAAGAGGTCCTGCATCTTTTCGACCCGACAGGATTTGCCGGCCAGATCCGCGGCATCCCGCATACGCTTTCGGGGATCGTCACGGCGGCGGTGCTCGACTGCTATGATGATGCGGAGCTGGAGCGCAAACGTGTCGCTGCCCTGTTCGGCGGCTTCATCACCACCGAACTGGGCGACGATGCGGCGCCACATCCGATGGCGGAGGGGATCGAGGCCGCCGAGGCCGCCGGCAAGGATTCGGCGATTGCGCTCGAACCGGGCGCCATGCTCGACCTCGATCCTGGGCAGGATGTCACTTTTGCCGAGCCGGCCGATGTCGGCGGCAATTACGAGGCGTTCCAGTATCGCAACCTGCTGCGGATGGCGGCCGGTTTCGGCGTGCCCTATGCAGCGATGACCGGCGATCTTCGGCAGGCGAATTACGGCTCGATCCGCGCCGGTCTCGTCGAGTTCCGCCGGCGCATCGAGGCGATGCAGCACGCGGTCATGGTGTTTCAGTTCTGCCGTCCGGTCTGGTGCCGCTTCATGGATGACGCGGTTCTGGCCGGTCGCCTGCCGGTCGGGCCGGCGCAATATCTGACTGCGCCGCAGGGTTATCGGCGGGCGAAGTGGATCGCGCCACGCTGGGATTGGGTCGATCCGCTGAAGGACCGCCAGGCCGAAAAACTCGCCGTCGATGCCGGTTTCAAGGCGCGGTCCGACGTGATCGAGGCAGAAGGCTACGATCCTGAGGAAACGGATCAGCGCATCGCCGCCGACCGGGCACGCGAGAAGCGGCTGGGCCTCAGCTTCGCGCCGGCGAAGGCGCCGCGTGCTGCGGCCGCCAAGGAAGAAGACGACAAACCAGCTCCTCGGGTCAAGCCCGAGGATGGCGAAGAGGGAGACAAGACCGATGGCGCATGAGATCCGGCGCGTGTTGCGCGCCTTTGCGGCGCAGCCCTGGTTCATGGACCCGCGCAAGGCTGAGCAGATCGTTGCGATGCTGGAGCTGCGCGCGGCGAGCGGCCCGCGCTCCGAGCCTTACCGCAAGAACAGCGCTGCCGTCCGTGAGCAGGTCCGCACGACGAAGGGCACCGTCGCGGTGTTCAATCTCTTCGGCCCGATCATGCCGCGCGCCGAGGCCCTCGAGGACGTATCGCAGCAGGCTGCCTTGCTTGTGCCGTTTCAGAAGGCGTTCACCGAGTCCGCCGCTGACCCGACGCTTGCCGGGATGGTGATCAATATCGATTCACCCGGTGGGTGGATGGACCTGGTGCCGGAAACGGCGGCGATGATCCGCAAGGCACGGCGGCCGGATCGTCCGATCGTTGCCGTGGCGAACACTCTTGCCGCCTCCGCAGCTTACTGGATCGCTTCGCCTTGCGACGAGCTTGTCGTTACGCCGTCGGGCGAGGTCGGCTCGATCGGGGTCTACGTCCTGCATCAGGACATCTCGGAGCGCATGACCGCCGAAGGCGTCCGCATGCAGTTTTTCGCCGAGGGGCCACGCAAGACAGAAATCAACCCGTTCGAGCCGATGTCGCAAGAGGCCGGCAAGGCGCTCCAGGCGCGGGTGCGCTACGGCTACGATCTCTTCGTCGCCGATGTCGCCAAGGGGCGGAAGGTCTCGGAAGCGGTGGTTCGCGCCGATCCCGAAAAGAGCGACAAGCATTTCGGCGGCGGCCGCGTCTATGGCGCGAAAGAGGCTGTCCGCCTTGGCATGGCCGACCGGGTGGCGACACTCGACGAGACGATCACTCGCCTGATCGGCGGCGGCGCGCGCCAGAGTGCCCGCGCAGCGACAGAGCGCAGCCGCTTCCTCTGAGGCATTCCAATTCATTCGGGCTACCCGTCGCGCCGGACGCGGGGATGTAGCCTGCTCCCATTGTTTCCGGCTATCAAAGGAGACCGAGATGGCACATAAACTTGCCGATCTCCGTTCGAAGCATAAAGCGTTCAAAGAAGAGGCCGACGGCATTTTCGCGGCGGCGGAAAGTCAGACTGACGGTGAACTGACGGCTGTGCAGGAACAGCGCCTGGCGACGATCAAGGGCGAAATCCTGAAGCTCGACGGCGAGATCGATGCCGAGATCGCGGTCCTTTCGCCTGGCGGCAACCAGCAGGCGCCAGGTTCCACGGACACGCGCACGCCCGCCGAGGCCGAGGCTGCAGAGCGCAAGCGCTCTGCAGACATCATGGCCGCCTGCAAGATGGTCGGCAAGATCGATCGGGCTGCCGGCTTCATCGCGGAGGGCAAGTCGCTGTCCGAAGTCGTTGCCGTGCTGCAGACCGAACGTGCAGCTGCCTCCGAACAGAGCGTGACGAAGCCCGGGCACGCAGGTCGGACCGCCGAAAGCAAGCCGGTCCCGACCGCGGCGACAATCTACGCCAATCGCGCGAAGGCGCGCTCTGAACGGCTCGGCGCCTGAGGGCGGCGGATCACCCAGAAACCCTGAAACTGTTCTGACCTCGAAAGGAACCAGATCATGACCACTCTCACCATGGGCGAGCGCGATGAGGAGTTTATCCTCTCCGAAGCAAATGGCCAGCTGTCGCGCAGCAACGCCACGCTGAAAAGCGGCCAAAACCTGAAGGCAGGCACGCTGCTGAAGGATGACGGAATCGGCAAGCTGATCGCTGCCACTGGCAGCCTCAATACTGCCGGCGATCTTGTCACGCCTATTGCCGGCATCCTCTGCCGCACAACCGATGCGACGGGCGGCGATGTCAACGTATCGATCATCGACCAGGCGGCCGAGGTCAAGGATGCATTTCTGACCTATCCAACCGAATCCACCGCCGGCGGCGAAAAGGCGGCGTCGAAGGAAAGCCTGCGCGCGCTTGGCATTAAGGTCCGCTGACGCGCCCGTCGCGCCGGTCATAGAGCCCTTTCCGGCCGCGTGGGCAGCGGCTTTTCGGCCCGTCGCGTGGCGGCGCCATTTCAGAGGTAAACCTGGTCATGTTGAATATCTTCGACGACGACGCCTTCTCGCTGCAGCGACTGACGGCATCGTTCAATGAGCTTCCGGAAGTGCCGACATTGTTCGGCGATCTCGGCATTTTCGAGGAGGAAGGGGTCGATACTCGCATCGTGTCGATCGAGAAGGAAACGGACGGCCTTTCGCTTGTCGCTGAAACCCCTTATGGCGGCGCCGGCGAGACGGTTGGCGGTGAAGACCGCGACTTAGTCGACATCCGTATCCCGCATTTCCAGCGCGACGATTCCGTGATTGCCGAAGAAGTGCAGGGCAAGCGTGCATTCGGAACCGAAAACGAGCTCGAGACCGTTATCGGTCGCGTCAACAAGAAGATGGCGCGGCATGCCCGTCACTTCGATTTCCAGCTGGAAGCTCTTCGGGTTGGGGCAATCAAGGGTATCGTGCTTAACAAGGCGGGCGGCACGATCTTGAACACCTTCACCAAGTTCGGTATCTCGCAGCCAGCGGAGGTCAATTTCCAGCTGAACTCCGACACGACCGACGTGCTCGGCAAATGCCAGACGGTGCTCGACGCGGTCGAGGACGCCCTGGAAGGGCGCGGGAGTCCGACCCGGGTCTGGGGTATTGCCGGCGACACGTTCATGCAGAACCTCTGGGTCCATCCGAAGGTTGCTGAAACCTACAAGAACTGGCAGGCGTCGGTTGCCTTGCGCGGTGATCCTCGCATGCCGTTCGAGTTCGGCGGCATCTCCTGGCTGCGCTCTCACACCAGGCCGAAGGCGAAAGCCGCAAATGGCGGCAATGCCTTGGTTGCGCCGACCGAGGTAAAGTTCGTTGCTGCCGGCGTGCCCGAGCTCTTCATCACCCGCTTCGGGCCGGCAGACTACGAGGATACGGTCAATACGATCGGTCTGCCGCGCTACGCGAAGCAGTATAAGACGCCAAACGAAAAGGCGCGGATAATCGAAATGCAGATGAACGCGATCTGCCTGTGCTCCAAGCCGGATTCGCTGCAGCGCGGTAGGGCAAGCTAAAGACTGGCTGGAAGCGAATGACCAGTTTCTGGACTGCGCCGCGGTGCTGGGAAGGCGAGACGGTTTTCGTTCTCGCCAGCGGGCCGTCCGTCAACGCACTTGACCTGTCGCTCCTCAAGGGGCGGCGGGTCATAGCGGTGAAATCCTCGTGGCTCATCTATCCAGCCGCCGACGTGCTGTTCTTCGCCGACGGCCGCTGGTGGCGAGATCCTGCCCTCAGGCCGAAAGCCTTCGATGGGCTGATCGTCTCTTCGGCGAAGGAAATTTCAGATCCGCGCGTCAAGCTGATGCACAAGATTGAGCCTGGCGAGCTTTCTGAAAAGCCGTGCACCGTGGCACTTCGGCGCACCAGCACGACGGGCGCCATCAATCTCGCGGTGCATTTCGGCGCAAGCCGCATCGTGCTGCTCGGCGTCGATGGCAAGGTCTCTCCGCAGGGTATGCGGCATTGCCACGGCACGCCATGGCCGTGGGCTCTCAAGGTCGGATGCTTTGATGAGCAAAATGAAGAATACCGACAGATCGCCCCGAGTGCTGCGCACCTCGGCGTCGAGATCGTCAATGCCAATCCGGACAGCGCGATCGATGCCTGGCCAAGACGCCCTTTCTCGGAGTGTTTATGAAGCAGTCCATCCATATCGGTTTCGATCCGCGGGAAGCAAATGCCTACGCCGTAGCGCGACGCTCGACCCGGCGCCAATTGACGCTTCCGATCTCGACGACCGGTCTCGTGCTTGCCGACCTGAAGGCGAGAGGCCTCTACACACGTCCGACTTCTCGTCGTGATGGGCGGCTCTGGGACGATATATCGGATGCGCCGATGGCGACTGAGTTTGCCTGCTCGCGCTTCCTCATCCCGTATCTCAACAATTACGACGGCTTGGCCATCTTCATGGATAGCGACATGCTGGTGCGGACAAACCTTGTGCGCCTCTTCCAGCAGTGCGATCTGACGAAGGCGGTGATGGTTGTCAAACACGATCACCAGCCGACGGCCGATACGAAAATGGACGGCCAGCTTCAGACCCGCTACGCCCGCAAGAACTGGTCGAGCATGATGGTTTTCAACTGCGGCCACCCGTCCAACAAGGCCCTGACCGTCGACCTCGTCAATTCGGTTCCAGGCCGCGACTTGCACGCCTTCTGCTGGCTGAAGGATCACGAGATCGGCGCGCTCGATCCGAGCTGGAACTATCTCGTCGGCCATTCCAGCCCCGAGATCACGCCCAACATCGTGCATTTCACCGATGGCATCCCTTCGATGCCTGGCTATGAGGATTGCGAATACGCCGACGAGTGGCGCGCCGAGCTTTCGCGGTGGGCGGCATGACGCGATTTACGGCAATCTCGACCTTCAACGCCGATGGCATGAAACTCTACGGCCGCCGGATGGTGGAGAGTTTTTGCCGATGCTGGCCGATCGAGGTGTCTCTCCGGCTCTATAACGAAGGATGGGATGCAGACGCGTTGCTGGCGTACAGCCAACCGTTGTCGGCCTCGCTGTCGCGGCTTGCCGATGAAACCTGTGAGATCGTCCACCTCGCTTCAGCTTCGCCTTGGCTCGATGCATTCAAGGCGCGCAATCGAAACAGGACATTCCGCGACTTCCGCTGCGATGCGGTGCGCTTCAGCCACAAGGCGGCGGCGGTGTGCCATGCGGCCCGCGCGGTCGATGCCGACGTGCTGATCTGGCTCGATGGTGACATCGTCACGCATGCGCCGGTGACGATCGCCGACCTCGAGGCGCTGGCGCCGGTTGGCGATCAATGGATTTCGTGGCTCGACCGGGCGTCGATGTATCCGGAATGCGGCTTCTACATGCTGAACCTTCGGCACGAAAACCACCTCGGGTTCCTCTCGGCTTTCGAGGCAATGTATGCCGACGACGCGCTCTATGGGCTCACCGAGTATCACGACAGCTATGTGCTGCAGCAGGTGGTCGAGCGTGAGCGGGCGACGGCGAAATCGCTCTCCGGTGCCGGCCGCAGCACCACTCATCCGCTCGTCAACGGGCCGCTCGGGCAATGGTTCGACCACCTGAAGGGCACTCGCAAACGGGAGGGACGCTCGCGGTCGAGCGATCTCAAGGCGCGACGGCAGGAGGGCTACTGGCAAATGAAAGAGATCCGTGGCATCTGGTTTCCGGACAGCGACACACACTTCGCGGCGCAGTTGGCGCACAATCCACTGGTGGATGGCCGCGGCACCTATCAGTTACGCAAATTTCAGGCGGCCCTACCGCATGTTAAATTCCGCGGTCATGCCGTCGACGTCGGCGCGCATGTCGGGCTCTGGTCCCGGGTCATGGCGTTTGCCTTCGAAAAGGTGACCGCTTTCGAGCCGCTCGCCGAGCATATCGCCTGCTTCGAGCGCAACATTCAGATTCCGCATGTCGAGCTGCATCGGGTGGCGCTGGCCGAGAAGGCCGGCGACCTCCAGCTTGCGGCCGATGGGGTCAACAGCGGCAATGCCGCCGTCGCGGATTCCGGCGAGACCGTCAGGGCCCGCACGCTAGACAGTTTCCGTCTGAAGGATATCGATCTCATCAAGATCGACGTCGAGGGTTTCGAGGTGCCGGTGATCGCCGGCGGCGAAAAGACGCTGAAGCGAGAAAGGCCTGCCGTGATCGTCGAGCAGAAACCGAACGGCAGCGCCGAGCGCTACGGCCGTGGAACGACCGACGCCGTCGAGCTGCTGCGGTCATGGGGCGCCGAGGTTGTCTGGGAGATCGGTGGCGATTTCCTCCTGGTCTGGAAATGATCTTTCTCTGCGTCACCCGCGAACGGGAGATGAAGACGCGCCGCATCATGGCGGCGCTCGAGCAGGGTTCCGGCGGCCACGGCAAGCTCATCCTGGGCGCGCCGCCGGCCGGAGAACCATTCGTCGTCTGGGGGCAGCGCTGGCTTTCCGAAGCGATCGTGCCGCCGGCCGTGCGCAGCGGCGTCGACTGGTGGCATGTCGACAATGGCTTCTACTGGCCTGCTAATGGCCGGCCGACCGGCTACTATGCCCATCACCTTCCGCGGCCTCTCGCCGGCCTTCCTCGCTGGCGCGGATCTAGCCAGGCTGCCGTTTAGGATGGCGGCGTGGCGGCAAAGCCGCGGCGACTATGTGCTCCTGGCGCTGCCGGGCATGTATTACGGCAGGATGCTCGGTGCGGATATGGCGGCCTGGTGCCGGACGATCGCCGAGCGGATAGCGGCCCATACGGACCGGCCCATCATCCTGCGGGAAAAGGGATGCGTCCGGCCTCTGGCCCACGATCTCGCACGCGCCTTCGTCGTCGTGACGCATTCGAGCAAGGCCGCCGTCGATGCGGTGGTCGCCGGCGTTCCCGCCGTCGTCGCGCCGACCAATCCGGCAGCACCCGTCTGCTCGACTGATCTTGCCGAAATCGAGGCGCCGAAGATGCCGGAGCGTGACGCCTGGTGGGCCTCGCTGATGGCGCAACAATTCACGCTCGACGAAATGAGGAGCGGCCTCGCCTTCAGGGCGATGCAAGGGGTGAAGGACAGGTTCAATGATGGACTATGCAACGCTGCTCTTTGATCCGGCCTATTCGATCTTCGGCGTCGACGCGGTGCTGACGTTGGCCGATACCGCCGGAACCGCTGTTCCCCTGACGGTCATCGACAAGACCGCAGGCCTGCCGATCGGGCCGAATGTCGAAATCGGCACCATAGTTCCCGGCGCGATGCTGCGCGCCTCGGCTCTGGCCGATAACGGTGTCGATCGCGACGCGCTTGATGAGGCGGTGATCGCCTTCAATGGCAAAACCTGGCGGATCGCCAGCTATTATCCGAAGCCGGTCCCGACCGGGGAAGCAAACGGCGAGATCGTGCTCGTGCTGGAGGCGGTCGATGGCTGATCCTAGGGAATTGATCCTTGTTCGGCTGGGCCTCGTCATCGCCGGTGTCGAGGATGTCAGGAAGGTCAAGCGGAACGAGCTTGATCAGAATGAAAACACCTTGCCGCTCGCCGTCATCCTCGACGGCGACGAGACAGCAGATGACAGCGATCCGGTGTCGCGCCCGCCGACCGCGCCGCGCATCATGACCATGACGCCCGAAATTTACATCATCGTCGCTGACAAGGCGGCGACGGTCGGGACGAGGGTCAATCTTCTCCGGAGCCGCGTCATCAATGCCATCGCCAGCGATGCCGAGATCATCGCTCTCACGAAGGACCGTGAGGGCGGTCGTTACGAAGGTGCCGCATCCGGCCTCTCGCGCGGCCGCTCGATGATGGGGGAGGTGGGGCTCTCCTTCTCGTTCCGATACGTACTTCGCCCCGGTTCCCTCTGATGCCGGCATAGACCGGTTTTTCACACTCTCGAAAGGAGACCGACATGCCTGCTTCTCCCAATACGCTCAACTATTTCATCGGCAAGGGTATCATCAAGTTCACGCCGACCGGCGGCTCCATCCGCGATCTTGGCAACGCTCCGGAGATCGAACTCACGCCGACCATCGAAAAACTCGATCACTTCTCCTCGCGCGCCGGCGTGAAAAAGAAGGACCGCACCGTTGTTACCGAAAAGGGCGCGACGATCCGCATCGTCCTCGACGAGGTGACCGCCGAAAATCTGTCGATGCAGCTGATGGGCGAGATTGCCACCTCCACCGACGGCACCAAGTCGTTCCGGATCATGAGTGAATCTGAAATCACCGGCCAGATCGACTTCACCGGCACCAACGATGTCGGCAACCAGGTGGATGTGCAGTTGCCGAACGTGTCGTTCGGGCCTTCCGGATCCTTCAATCTGATTTCCGATGAATGGGGGCAGATCGAAATCACCGGCGACGTTCTGGCCACCGAATACAGCGATGGCACCTCCGACTTCGGGCTGATCACCTTTACCGACGCGGCCTAGCAGATCCTGCCCAGCGGGTTCCCCAGCATCATCAAACCAGTATTGGAGACCCGCATGGCGGGATTGCTTGATATCGCGCCGGTCACCGAGACCGTCACCATCAATGGGACGGACGTCGAGGTTCCCGGCGTCTCCGCCAAGGGCATCGCGCATCTTCTTGCGCGCTTCCCGGAAATCCGCATGGCCATGACCGGGCGGGGCGTCGATGCGTCCCGCTGGCTGGAGATCGGCGGCGATGCCGTCGCCGCCATCATCGCTGCGGGAACCGGTCACCCGGGAGAAGATGATTATGAGGCGGCCGCCGGGCGTCTCGGGATCGAGGCGCAAGCCGACCTGATCGCGGCCATCCTCAAGGTGACGATGCCTGGCGGCCCTGGCCCTTTCGTCGAAAAGCTGACGGCGCAGCTGGGCCTCGTCGGCGATCTATCAAATATGGCGCCTGCTACGAAATCGCCGAAGGGGTCGAAGCGCTGATCGCCATGGGGCACCCGCCCAGCTCTGTCTGGTCTTACACGCCGCGGCAGATCGCCGGGTTCCTCGATTTCGCATCGACCCGGCTGAAGCGGGAGCAGGCGCGGGACCTTGCCGTCGGGTTCTCAGCGGCACGCGGAAAGCCCCAGGATGTGAAACAGCAGATGAAGGACCTGCAGAAGGAATGACGCTGAAACTCCTCTATCGCGCCGTCAAGGGCGAATTCGAGCAGGCGCTGCGGGAAAAGTACCGGCCGCTTGCCGAGGCCGGGCAGGAGACCATCCAGGAGATTGCCGACCAGATCAAGGCCGCGGCGCGGCAGGATATTGCGTCGGCGGGCTTCTCGAAGCGGTGGCAGAACGCGCTGCGGGCCGATGTCTATCCGAAGGGCAAAGTGTCGCTGAACGCTGCGACGCTGATCTACCACAAGATCCCCTATGCCGATGTGTTCGAAAGTGGGGCTACCATCCGCGGCAAGCCGCTGTTGTGGCTGCCGCTGAAGTCAACCCCAAAAAAAGTTGGCCGCTACCGGATGACGCCGGGTCGCTTCACGCAAGCGATCGGGCCTCTCCAGTTGGTGAAGCGTGCCGGCGGCAAGCCGCTGCTTTTCGGCAAAATTGGCGTGTCTAAAAATCAGGCCGAATCCGGCGCCTTCGGCAACGTCACCTTGGCGAAGCTCCGCAAGGGTGCGGCAAAGACAGGGATTATTCGGGCGGTTCCGCTCTTCGTCGGCGTCGACAGCGTCAATCTCCGCGACCGCTTCTCGATTAACGAAATCGTCGTTCGGGCCGTCGGCCGGATCGGGGAGGTGTTCGTCCAGAAGTTCGACAGGAAAGACGTCGATTAAGGCTTGAGGTAAAGCAACCCTTTCGTCCCGGACTTGCCGAAATTCGCCCAGCCGAGGAGGCAGACCATGTCGGGACGGTTTTTTCTAATACCCCAAGGATCCTTGGCGGCGCGGGTATTGATCTCCTCAACCGCCGCTTCGACGTCGATGCGGTTCAATCTCAGAAGAACCCCCAGCGCGTCCGCCTTTGGGAGTTCCAATGACGGGCAGACGTCCGTGATCAAGTAGGCCTCGGCTAACCATTCAAGAAGCTGATCCTGCTGCGGCGAATAGGCATTCGCCCGTGCCGCGGCAGCAAATATCGCTGCTGCGAGTATGCAAGTTTTCATTCCCCACCTCCATGCGTGGGGATCATGCCGGACATAAACGCAACAGTAGAATAATAAAATCGGATTACAATCTATGGCACGCGGAACGATCAAACAGCGCATCGCGCTTGACGGCGGCAAAGAGATTGAAGCGCAATTGAAGGCGTTGGGAGCCGCCGGCGAGAAGGCTTTCGGCCAGATCAAAAGCGCCGCCGCAAAAGTCGATATCAATTTCGGCAAGCGCCTCGATGTCTTCGCGCGCGACCTGGCGACGACCGGCAAGCGCCTGGCCTTCGTCTTCGCCGGCCTGAACACCGCTGCCCTGGCCGCCGTTGGTGCCGTCGCCGCCGTTGCCAAGAGCGGTGCCGATGCCGCCGACGCTGCCGGCAAGGCGGCGCAATCGGCCGGCCTACAGGTCGACGCATACGGGCGGCTGGCCTTCGCTGCCGAACAGAACGACGTCGCCGCCGAGGCGTTCGGCGCCGCGATGTCGAAACTGAACAAGGCGATCGGCGAAGCGGCCGGCGGCAGCAAAGACGCAAAGGCAAAGTTTGCCGCGCTCGGTGTGTCGATCACCGACGCCAAAGGCAAATTGCGGCCGACTGAGGAGATTGTGCAGGATCTCGCCGAAGCCTTCTCGAAGATGCCGGACGGCGCCAAGAAGTCGGCGGCAGCGATCGGGCTTTTAGGCAAGTCAGGCGCCTCGCTTATCCCCTTCCTGAATGAAGGCAAACAAGGAATCATCGAACTTGGAAAAACGGCTGAGCACCTGGGAATCGTCTTTACCGGTGCGCAAACCGAAATCGGCGATGCGATGGGCGACGCGCTCGCCGAAGTCCAACGCGCGACCGGCGGCTTAAAAAATCAGCTCGGCTTGCTATTCGCGCCGGCGATCACCGAGGGCGCGATCCGGCTGCGCGACGCGATCACGTCCAACAAAGACGCCATCCTTGCCTTTGCGCGTGACCTGGCAAACCAAGCCTTGCCGATCATCCGCGATGTTATCGCCGCGCTTGTCGGCGACGACAAGGCGGTTAAGAACATCTGGATTATCGAGTGGCGCGACGCGTTTATTGATTTCGGCCGGTCGACGAAAGCCGTTTTTAGCGGTGCGGTTCTTCCGGTGCTTGGCTTCTTCAAAAAGGCGCTCGACCTGGCCGCCGGTGCCGTGAAGGCTTTCACCGGGATCAACATCAACGGCACCATGTTGGCGATCGGGCTCGCCGTCGGCCAGGTCACCGGCTCGTTTCGCCTGCTGCGCTCGACGGTCTTGCTTGCAATTGAAGCTTTTAAACTCTTCCGCGCCAACCCCATCGTTGCCGTTGTCACTGCCGTCGCTGGCGGAATAGCGCTATGGGCTTTGCGCACCGATGACGCAACGGCGGCCATGGAGCGGCACGAGGAAATCGTCGGCAGGATCGAAGAGGCCTATCGGAAAGCCGGCCTGCAAGTCGCGAAGATGGCGCAAGACGTGCGCGACCGGCTGCTTTTGGAAACCCGCAATGCGCTTGAGCAGACGACAGGCGCCCTTGATTCCGAATTGGAGTCGCTCAAGCAAAAACTTGCGACCTTGAGCGAAGAACAGACGATCGGGCCGCTTATCCAAGGCTTTATTCAGGGCAAAATCTCGCTTCAGCAATTGAATGCAGAGTTGACCAAATTTGGCGTTGCAAATCCCGATTTCGGCAAGGATATCGAGGATATTGTTGGATGGTCGGCAGCGGCCGAAAAGCTGACGGCGACCTATCACAAGCAAACCGATGAAGTTGCTTTGCTCTCCGGCAAGATGAGCGATGCCGAATTTCAGGCGCGCAACTTCACCGAAGAGCAGAAGACACTTGCCGGCGCATCTGGTGAGGCCTCGACGAAGGTCGCGGAAACGGCGAAACAGGTCGAAAAACTCGGCAAGACGATCACTGTCCATTCGAGCGACGGCGGCAAGCCGATCAAGCAAACGTTCGATCTCGTCGACGGCGTCGCGAAGGCGGCGGAGCAGAGCAAAGACAGCCTTGACGCCGTGTCGGAAAGCGCGACTAAGGCCGGCGATACCGTCGGCAAGGTCAAAGACGAAATCTCGAACCTGATCATCCACGTGCCCGATGAGCTGAAGGGGCAGCCGACGGTAGCCGATGCGATGACGCAGGGGCTCTCCGATGTACCTGCTGCGGCGAAGGCTGCCGCCGATGGCGTGATTGCCGAAGTGTCGCGGGTGCCGCAGGCGGTCGCCGGTGCGATTTCGGGCGGTGCCCAGCAGGGCCAGGGCGGCGCGGGTGGCACCGGTGGCACGGGTGGCGACGGCACACAGCAGCAGGCGCAGCCGGCGGGCGGCATTGCCGACGCGCTGGCCAAACCCTTCGAAGAGGCGCGCGACCGGATTGCGGCAGCTTTGACCGCCGTGCCGACGGCCGTCACCACGGCGCTGCAGACGGTGCAGACGGCGGTCGCCGAAGACGGCGCTGCATTGGGCGATGCGCTGATCGCGCCGTTTGAGAGCATGGCGACGCGCATTCCACAGATCCTCGAGCGCATGACAACAGCCGTCCGCACGCAATTTGACGCGATGCTCGCCGCAGTGAACTCGGCGGTGACCCAGCTGCAGAGCGCCGTCGCGTCGCTGGAATCGCTGGCGGCCCGGGCGGAGGCGGCGGCAACGCGGGCGCGATCGGCGACTTCCAATGCCGGCGGCGACGGCTTGGCGACGGGCGGCCTGGTCGGGCGCTTTGCCGGCGGCGGTCGGGTGTCGGGTCCGGGCACGTCAACCAGTGATTCCATACCGGCGAGGCTGTCGGTCGGAGAATTCGTCATCAAGGCGCGCGCGGTGCAAAAATATGGCGCCGAGCTGTTTGCTATGCTCAACGGCGGCCGGCTGCCGGTCGATTTTCTCGATCGCCTCAAGTTCGCCGCCGGCGGCTATGTCGCGAGCCTGACAGACGGTATGGGCATACCGCGACTGGTGCCGGCCTTCGCCGATGGTGGTCCGGTGGCGTCGAGCGGCGGCCGGCCGATCAATCTGACCTTTGACGGCCAGACCTTCCAGATGATCGCGCCTGAGGATGTCGCCGACCGCCTGGCGAAGCACCAGGGCCGGCAGGGCCTGCGCATGGCCGGCAAGAAGCCGAGCTGGAGATAACGGGCCATGGCAAACGAAACTGTCCTCGTTCTCACCGGCATCGGTATCGCGCCCTATTCGGCGCGCGGCCTCGAGCAGAGCTTGCAGCCGATCGACGGCGCAGGGCAGTTGCGCCGCACCGTCAACGGCACGCTGGTCGACATTTCGGAGACGCAACTTCGGAAATTCACCTCGACGATATCCGGCACCGACCAGCTTTCGCCGGTCGTCAATGGTGTGTGGCCGGGCAAGACGGTGACCGTCGATTGCATCGCCGAGCTTTGCTATCCGACGTCGGGCGGTTCGGCGGACCGATCGGTGGTATCCGGTTCGTCGCGGGTCGAAGGGGCGATGACCTATTACCGGCCGCAGCTCTCGATGATGGTCACCGATTGGCAGATTAAACGTGACGAATATGGCGCGCAGGTCTCCTGGAACCTCGAGCTCGAAGAGGTGTGACGCTTGGCTACCTTCTATTTCGCATGGGTCGATGAGACGGACACCGATTTCGATGTCGCGTTCCTGCGCGAAGACGAGCAGGTCTTTGCCTTCGATCTGTCGCAGGCTGAAGGTGAATTCGCGGCTCTGACTGTCGACATCCGGAATCCCGAGGTCGGGCTCCTCAACCCGTTGCGCAAGCAATGGGCCTGGTTGTCCGCCGATTTCGGAAACACATCAGGCGGCCAGCCGTTGTTCTTCGGCCGGCTCGTCGGCATGCCGGAAGATATCATCGGCAAGGCCGTGCGCCTCACACTCTCTGCCCGGCCGGCCGATTTCGCCGATCGAAAGGCGACAGCGGCCGCGGCTCTGAAGGCCGCGCCATACTGGGATCCGGTATGGGTGACGCCGGAGCTTGCCGACGATCCGGATGCGGTGCTCGAAAGTCGCTCGGCGCTCTGGCACATCGACCGGGTGACGCATGCGGTCTCCTCCTCCGACATCCTCGAGGCAGAAGACGGCCTCATCGATCTTGGCGAGGATGTGTTTCGCGACTCGATAGAGCTTTCCTTCGGCTCGGCGCCGGCGACGAAGATCACCTGCGAGGCGACGATCGGCTGGGACCAGGCGGTCACCGGAAGCTACGATCTGAAGCCGGCGCTGCTCGCCGCATTCGCGGCGGCCGGCACGTCGACGGGTGGCGTCATCTCCACGTTTACGGGGCAGGGGCTGATGGAGGACTGGCCGAGCCCCGGCGCCAACATCGGCGGCGGCTGGTCGTTCGGGCTGAGTACAATCACGCGGCTCGACGGTTCCGTCCTGCCCGACGATTTCGAAACGCAGATCTTTAGCGGCACCGCCGACTTCTGGGGGCAGAGGGCGGACTGGCCATGCTGGAAGATGATCCCGACCTTGACCGCGCGATACGATGTATCGCGGACCCGCCGCGAGGTGGTGCGCTTCACGCTGACATCCGACGCGCAGGCCTTCATCATCGAGCCCGATGATTCGGAGGCGCTTGCGGTGACGCTGTCTTCGGACCTGGTCGGCGAACCCGTCGATCCTGGCGACGTCCTGCCAATCGGCTCGCGCCGGCGTCGCGCCTATTTCCCGACGGCACGCGGGCGGCAATCGCTCGACTATCTCGTCGCAGTCTGCCGGGCGAGGCTTCGTGGCCGTGCGCGATCGGTCGAGATAAAGGGCGAGACGCGACTGTCGAACGGGGCTGGCTTCTCCTGCCGCAAGGCAATCCGTATCGAGGATCAGCGCCTGCCGGGAGGGGCAGCGACCGGCAAGATCATCTCCTATTCGCTGTCGATGGACGGCGACAGTGGCGAGGCGACCGCCTCCTTCGTCATCGGCTGTTCGGTCGGCAAGGGCAATGCGATCTCGGCTGCAACGGGTACGCCTGTATATGTCGAGGACGGCTATGTGGAGACCGGCTGGCAGCGGTATGAGGGCGCATCGTCCGCCGTCGTTTCCAGCGAGGTGACGGTTTTCGACTATTCCAACGTGCCGCCGAATGACGACGGGCTCGACTTCGGCCATCTGTCAGAGGCGCAGGTGATCGATGCGATCACCGTCATCAACGGCGAAACGGACCAGCGGGCACTGATCAAGGCGTTCCATTCGTCCTTTGCAGAAGTCGCCGCCGCACTTGACGACGCCTATACCGAGGTCGACCTGTCGCTCAAGCCGATTTCCAAGGGGCCTTTCGAGACGGTCTATGACATCACCGTCAGCGATCTGGCCCTCCCCAAAACCATCGATCTGGAAGCAGCCTGATGACCTTCGGATTTGGCGGCAGCTATACCTTCAACGATGGCGGCGGCGACGCCGGCGAGCGCTTCCTCGCGCGCCTGCTGGCCCGCAAGCCGAGCGAAGACGAGGATGCCGAGGCGCAGGTGCGCTGGGGCAAGGCTTCGGATTTCGTGCAGGCGCTGAAGGGAGAGAAGTTTCTCCCGTCGATCCAGATCATCAACTGGCCGGACTTCCCAGGCGACGACAAGGATGATGAAGAAGAGCCGGTGATCGACTGGCACGAGCTGGCGCGGACCACATCCGACGTCAGGGTCGAGAACCCTGATGATAGCGACCAATATGTGATCGTGCAGCGGGTCGAGACGATCACCTTCCAGACGCCTGAGGGAAAGCGGATTCGGTTCAATTTTAAGAACGAGCCAGAGGGTGCCTGATGCCGGGGAGCGCTGACAATCCTGTCATTCTCGATCCCTTCCGCACGATCATCGAGGTCGGCTGGAACAACGCGACCCATGTGGCCTTCTATATCGAGGCGGCGCCCGGCTTCGTCAACGACAGTTCTCAGGCCTATCCGCCGATACCGGAAGATCTGCCGGTTATTCCGACAGGTGATTGGGCGACGATCTGGAAGCAGGTGATCAACAACATAGGCACGCTGACGCAGTCGGTCGGTTATGTCGGATCCGGTGGCCCGCATGGCCCCTATGTCTACCGTGCGAACGAGTGGCACGCCGTCGATGTCTCGGATATTCCGATCGATGGCGGTTTGCCTGATTTCTCCCAATCGGTCACCTACGGCGTGCTCGACCATTTCTGGAACGAATTCTTCGGCGATCTTTACGAGGATTTCTGGAAGATGACGTCCGGCGGCAGCGGCGGCGGGCTGGCGATCCCCGGTGATCCGTCAATCACCTTCGATTCCGACACGTCGCCGCACGCCTATCTCAACCACAACGCACTCTATACCGAGACACCCTATTGGGCAGAGGGGCCTGGCTCGTCGATCGACTTTGGTGCCTATTCCGCGGCGCATGAGACGGTGATCATCGACCAGGCCTATCCCGCCGGTGACATCGTCGTTCGATACAAGACCCGTGCCTACCGCGCCTGCGCCACGGCATTCCAGGATCCCGGCGCCGGGACGAAACGGCTCTGGATCCTGTGTCAACGCTCGCCCTCCGACGACTGAGGAAAATTCATGATCACCTTTCGCACCGCTGGCGCCTGGGGCGCCGGCAAGGGTTCCAATCTGACGCCGGCCGAGGTCGATGAGAATTTCCATGATCTCGACGGCCGCGTGACCGAGATCGAGGACAATCCGCCGAGCCCCAACCAGATCGCCGACATCACCCAGGATGGCAATCAGATCACGATCGTCATGGACGACGCGTCGACCTTCGGGCCGTTCACGCTGCCGCGGTCGCTGTCCCGGCCGTCGATCACCACTGTTGTCACCGAGATTGTGCTGACACCCGACACGACGCAGATCGGCTGTTATTTCCGCTGCACCCACAATTCCGGTTGCGAGGTGACGATCAGCGACGTGCCGTCGGCCTTCCCGGTGGATTCGGAACTCTATTTCCGCCAGGCGGGCGACGAAAAGCTTTCATTCGCTCCGGGCGTCGGGGGAACGCTGAATGTCCCTGACGGCTATAATGCGTTCTCCGCCGGCAAGGGTGCGGTCGTCATCGCCAAGAAGGTCGACACCCTCACATGGGATCTCTTCGGCGATCTGGAGCCGACTGGCGGCGCAAGTGCTGCACCTTTCGAGTTGGTTGTCGCGGCCAGCGACGAAACGACCGCCATTACCACCGGAACCGCGAAGGCGACCTTCCGCATGCCTGACGGCGTGACCCTGACCGCCGTCCGGGCCTCGCTCACCACCGCCTCGTCGTCCGGTGTCGTCACCGTCGACATCAACGAGGGCGGTTCGTCGATCCTCTCCACCAAACTCACGATCGACGCCAGCGAGAAGACATCGACGACGGCGGCAACGCCGGCCGTCATCTCGGATGCATCGCTCGCCGACGACGCGGAAATCACCATCGACATCGATACGGCAGGCACGGGGGCCAATGGCCTCAAGGTGGTGCTGATCGGAACCCGGACATAGCTCATGAGCTTCCTCGTCAATTCCTATCGCTACCTGTCCGGGTCGGTAGTCGCGGCAACGGGCGCGTCAAGCGGGGTGGCGACCAGTGCAGCGGTTGGCGCTAGCGAAGCGGCATCTATTGCTTCGGCTGCGGGCGGTTCGACATCTGAGGCCGTAGCTGAGCTTCCCGGTGATGGAGTCTGCTCCACCACTGGAACCAGCACAGCGCAGGCTGTTGGTGCATCCAGAGCGGACGCGACAGCTAGCGCTGCGGGCGCCGCCGCCGTTTCCGGTGCCGGGTATGCTACCAGTGCAGCAAATGCCAGTGCCGATGGCTTAGGATCGTCATCTTCGGTCGGTACTGGGATCAGCCCGGCGGATGGAAGTTCGGCTGGCGTCGGTGCCGCCTCCGGCGTTGGTTCATCTGTCAGCCTAAGCTGGCAGGTTAATGCGTCTACGACATTGGGCGTCAATGGTACGGGATTTGGAAATACGACAGTTCGTCAGCGCATCTCGAGCGCTCAAATCTCGAACACAGGTGGCACAAAGGTACGTGTCACCTTCAAGGCGGGCTCGACTGGAGGCTTCGGATGTGACGCAGCGTATATCGGCCATAAGGCAGCTAGCGGCGACGACTACGACTTCGAATCTACACCTACTCAGCTGACATTTGGCGGCGGCAATGCCGGCGCTACGGTTAGCACAGGTGCTACGGTCCTCACGGATGAGATCAACTTTACCGTCCAGTCCGGCAAGGATCTGATTATCTCCATACACTTCACAACCTCTGGCACCGTATCCCGTTCCACTTCTGCAACCGCTTGGCAAGCCTACAGGAAGTCGGCAAGCGACGCCGCTACCGTGAACGCTACCGGCTACACTACGTCTGATGCCGCCGACTGCGTCACCAAGGTTGAATCTTACGTCTAGGCAAACATTCAAGCCTGACATTCATCGAAAACCCAGCAAAATCTTCTACTTAGAGGAAAGGATAAGCCATGTCTAAGGGCAATACCTTCGAAAACGATCTGCTGAAGCTGATCTTCAATGCCACAGCAATCAGCAATCTGGCGGACAATGCCGGATCGTCGCCGCTCACCAATCTCTATGTGTCGCTGCACACGGCGGATCCAGGCGAGGCGGGCGACCAGACGACCAGCGAGGCGACTTACACCTCCTATGCTCGCGTCGCCGTCGCCCGCACCTCCGGCGGCTTCACGGTCACCGCCAATTCGGTGTCGCCGGTAGCAAATATCGACTTCCCGGCCGCGACGGGTGGCACCAACACCATCACCCATTTCGGCATTGGTACGGCGTCGTCGGGTGCGGGCAAGCTCCTGTATTCCGGCACGGTCACGCCGAACATCTCGGTGTCCAGCGGCGTCACGCCTCGCCTGACGACCGCATCGACCGTTACCGAAGACTGATCGAGGACTTCGATGCGCTGGAGGCTGTGAAAATTCTCAGAAGCGGCTTCTCGAACTTCTCATGGATGCGCCAGGAGAACAGCAGGGAGGCAGCGACACCGATCACGATGATGATATCCGGCGGCAATGGATAGAATATCCAAAGCGTCAGGAGCGCGGAAATCGGGACCGTGTGGAAGAGATAGAGCGTGTAGGACGCATCTCCGAGGTAGGTCCAGACGCTCTTTCCGGCGTTGACCTGCATCGTGCCGTAAACGACCAGTCCGGCGGGAATGCCATAGACGGCGACTCGCTGCAATCCATCCTGGCCGATCAGGAAGTCCAGCGTGTTGCCGGTGGGGGCGAGGCCGAGCGGACCGGCAAGGAGAATTGCGATTGCACCGACTGGTATGCCCCATCTCGCGGCTTTGATTGACGGCGCGTAGGCGAGGGCGACACCGATGATGAACTCGAGGATGATCGGGTTGCCGAGGAACTGGAAAACCGGGGCCGTCGACCGGTACGCCAGCGACACGGCGAAGACGCCGAGGATCGCCGGCAGCAGACGTCGGTCGACGAGGACAAGCGTCGCCGCGCCATAGAACAGCATTTCGAAACAGAGCGTCCAGGCGGCAGGAAGGACGGGCGCGGCCATCTGGTCAAACGCCGGCCAAAGGGTGAGGGTCGCGATTGTTTCCCGCCAGCCGAAGCCGGCTTTTGCAGCGATGAGTGCTGCCGGGATTGATGCGAGATAGTACATCGGCAGGATGCGCCGAATTCGTTTCCACGCGAATTGCTGCCATGTCAGGCCGCTGGCTGTCCTGGTGATGATGACCCCGGAAATCACAAAGAAAACATCGACGCCGGCGGTGCCCGCAACCTGGATCATCGGCGGGAAAATGCCGCTTGATCCGGTGGCTTCGAAGGCGGTCAGCGCCGCGTGCAGGTAGACGACCATCATCGCGGCGATGAAACGCAGCACTTGTAGCGACCAGATCACGGTTTTTTTCCCTCAACCCCAGCAGGAAAGATGACTCCGGCTGCGGCGAATTGCAACCTTCCACATCACCTATCCTTAACGAGGCGATTTCATGAAACTCATCCCGAACGCGGGCCGGGTGCTTAAGCACGCCTGGTCGATCCGACTGCTGCTGCTTGCCGGCGTGCTCTCAGGTCTCGAATTCGCGCTGCCGTATCTCGACGGCTGTCTGCCGCTGCCGCCGCGCCTGTTTGCCGGTCTCTCCGGCCTGACGGTGGCTGCTGCCTTCGTCGCCCGTATAGTTGCCCAGAAGGATTTTGAAGATGGCAAGTAGATTAAGAAAGGCGGGCTTTGGCCTCACCGTGGCGGGCGCGCTCGCTGTCGGATTCGTCGGCGGCAAGGAGGGGGCCAGCACCAAGGCGTACCGCGATATCGTCGGCGTTCCCACGATCTGCTTCGGGGAGACTCGTGGCGTTCAGATGGGCGACACTGCCACGATGGAGGAATGCAAGGCGATGCTCGGAGACGCGCTCGTCGAGTTCGAGGACAACATGCGCGCCTGCCTCACCAACCCCGACACGATCCCTGACAAGCCCTATGTGTCCTTCCTGTCGTTGTCCTACAACATCGGCTCGCGCGCCTTCTGCGGCTCGACCGTCGCGCGCAAGGCGAATGCTGGAGATCTCCCCGGCGCCTGCAACGCGATCCTGGCATGGAACAAGGCCGGTGGTCGCGTGATCAATGGTCTGACACTTCGCCGGCAGGAAGAGCGGCGCATGTGCCTCGAGGGCGCCTAGATGTGGTCAATCCTCGTCTGGCTGGCCGGTTCCAAGATCGGCCGTGTCATTCTCGGCGCCGCGAGCATCGTTTTTTTTATCTTGGGATTCCGGATCTGGCTCGCTGCGCACGATGCATCCGTGGCAAGGCAAGCCACCGCTCAGGCGGTCACTAAGTTCGAGCGTGACGCCCTAGCCTCCCAGCTGGCGACAGAAGAGCGATTGCACTCGGAAGCCAACAGAGCCGCCGCCGAGGCGAGAGCGCGCGCAGCGGCCACGCAGAAGGCGAATGAGGCAGCCAATGCCGAGGTGGAGCGTCTGCTGGCGGAAGCCGCGAAGAATGGCGAGCTATCGCGGCCAACCGAGGAGGATCGGCTTTGGCTCGATCTGCACTGATGTTGATGCTCGCTTTGCTGGCCGGCTGCCAGAGCCTCACCGGGCGCGCCTCCATTGCCGCGGCTGTCGAAGGGCAGGCGAGGGCGTCGGTGCCGTTCCCTGATCTTCCTGAGGCTTGTGTGGCGAAGATGGGCCGCGTTTGGCCAGGTGATGAGCGTTGGGTGATCGTCCAGAAGCGCTGGCAGATCCTGGCCGAGAACAGGGACCGCCAGGCAGACGATTGCGTTGCATGGGGCCGCGATATGCAGACGCGCTACGGCTCGCGCTGAAGCCACGACATCGACTGACACATTGGGGGGCCGGGGATTTGACGCCAACGGATAATGGTTCAATGCACCGCGAAATCGGAATACTGACAGCGAAGGTCGATATCATCCTGGAAGGTGTGCGTCGATCGGAAGAAAAGGCTGATGCGAGTCGCTCGTCGATGCATCGTCGGATGGACGAGATCGTCGACCGCGTAAGTAAGGTCGAAACGACCACAGCGACCGTCAAGGAAGATATCGACGAGATGAAGCCCATCACGGATGACGTGAAGATGTGGAGGCAGCGCGGCATCGGGGCCTTGGCTATAGTGGGAATAGGGGCATCGGCCCTCACTTTTCTGCTCACGAAATTCGGGGCGCCGCTGCTATCTTGGGCCGTCAGTCGGTGATGTGCGCGCCGCCCGGGCACACCTGGCCGCGCAAACGCTTCCACAGCGATTTCTTCCCTATTGCTTTTCGTTCGATAAGTGTTTGACCGTGTGTCTTAGCTACCTCGACGCACACTTGGCAGTTGCTCCGGTATCAACGGAACGGCTTTGAGATGAGCGTCGAGGCAATGGCCTTTGAGCGTGAGCCCTTGGCGAAGATTCGGATCTCGATTAATCAGTTTCCTCGAGGTCAAATGTAGCTTTGCATTTGACGTTGAAGCCTTTTCCAAGATTGGAATAGCCGCTCCCACTCTCAATGTGGGCGCGAATACAGAGCTTCGACGGTTCCGTTATGCTGAATTTACTGCCGCCAGTCGTTGTCACCCCGACAGATTTCATATCGCTGAATGTCGGACCACAGCTTCCATTTTTCCCGCTTACGCTGTTCGCCCATTTCAAACTGCTGCGCATAATTATCCGGTCGGCCGGGGCGTTGTAACACTTCACGTCGTCCCCCGTACAACCTTTGTCAGTATTTTTTCTGCAATCAGCGCCATGTTCGAACGTTATTGTCTCCGCCTGTGCTGGCAATGGCGTGATCATGGAGAACGCGCCTAGAAGCGCAAGATAAATTACTGACCTCATGTTTCCCTCCTGCGGTTCGTTACTTGTATTGGGCAACTTAAAGTACAAGAACTTGTGCAACATGCAAGTACTAGGGGGCATGCGTTGCTGAGTTAATCAGAATGCAAGCTCTGATCGTCGACGTAAGCCTTTTGGATAGATGTTCGCAGTGCTCCAACGCGGTTACAATCTTCGCGCGAAATGACGGGGATGGGGGGAATGCGTCGCAGTTATCGCAATTCGCAGAAGATATCCGTGCTGTTCAGGGCACCTGGCTTGCTCCTCGGCGCGATCGCATTTGGTGCAGCCGGCGGCATGACTGTCAGCGACTTGCTCGCGTCATGGAACGCTTCCGGCGGCTCCGGACAATCGTGCAAGATCAAGGGCAATATCAGCATCAATAAAAATGGGAGGCCGAGATGTCTGCATTCCGTCGCCTGATTATCGGTATTCTTGCTTTTATGGCTAGCAGCGCAGCGGCCGCCCCTGCCACGCTCGTTTATTGCTCGGAAGGGAGTCCTGAGAACTTCACGCCGGCCCTCAATACGACCTTTACCTCCCTAGACGCCGCCCGCCCGGTCTTTAATCAACTAATCGAATTTGAGCCGGGCACTACCAACTTGGTTCCAAGCTTGGCGGAAAGCTGGGAAATTTCAACGGACGGGATTGCGATCACATTTCATTTGCGCAAGGGCGTAAAGTTCCACACTCACGGCGGCTTCAAGCCAACCCGTGACTTCAATGCCGATGATGTCTTATTTTCATTCAATCGACAGTGGAAAAACGATCACCCTTATCACAACGTCTCAAATGGCAGCTACAGCTACTTTAGCGAGATGAATATGCCGAAGCTGCTGAAGGCGATCGAAAAGCTCGACGACTATACCGTAAAGATGACTCTCACAGAATCCTATGCTCCGATACTCGCAGATTTAGCAATGGATTTCGCATCAATCGAGTCGGCCGAGTACGCAGATTTCCTAATGCGGACCGGTTCGCCCGAGAAGTTCGATCAGGAGCCTGTGGGCACTGGTCCATTTCAGTTCGACTCCTATAAGAGGGACGCTATCATCCGCTTCAAAGCCTTCGATCTATATTGGCGAGGCAGACCAAACCTCGACGAGTTGATCTACGCCATCACGCCCGATTGGAGTAACCGCCTTGCGAGGCTCCAGAAAGGCGAATGCCAAATAATGGCCTATCCAAACCCCGCGGATCTTGCTGTTATAAAGCAAGATGGAAATGCCAAGTTACTGTCGCAACCGGGTCTTAACATTGGCTATCTTGCCTTCAATGTTAGCAAATTCCCTTTAGACAGGACAGAGGTTCGCCACGCCCTCGCGATGGCTATTAATCGACAGGCAATCTTGAAAGAAGTCTATCAGCAACCAGGCGAACCAGCCAAAAATCTGATCCCGCGGACGATCTGGGGCTACAACGACAAGGTCAAGGATTATCAGTTTGATCCCGAAAAGGCTAAGGCCTTGCTGGCGTCCGCCGGCATGAAAGTGCCTTTCGACATTGATCTCTGGTACATGCCTGTACGGCGGCCTTACAACCCAAATGGCAAACGCATTGCGGAAATGATGCAGGCCGATCTTTCCAGGATCGGCGTCAATGCCAAGCTCGTAACGTATGAGTGGGCCGACTACAGAAAGCGCCTCCAGATCGGTGACGACGACCTAACCGGGCAGCTCGGGTGGGTTGGGGACAATGGAGATCCCGACGACTTTTTTTCTCTGCTTAGCTGCGCCGAGGCCAAGTCGGGCGGCCGGAATATCTCCAAATGGTGCAACAAAGAGTTCGACGGCAGGCTGGTGTCGGCAAGAGGCACATTTGACAAGGCAATTCGCGCCGAGTGGTATGGAGAAATGCAGCAGATTGTGCACGACGAAATACCCATTCTTCCCATCGCAAATTCAGAAGAATATGATGTCATTAGTACAAAGCTATCGGGATATCGTCAGAGTCCGCTTGGGTTCCATGATTTTCGGGACATCCGGCTTATAGTGCTTCCGGATCCTCTGCCTGCAATGCACGCTGAAGCTAACATCGACGATCACCGCGTTGCTTACGTCGACGCTTGGCCAACATCGCCGGGAAGCATGCATGTTCGCGTTAAATTGAGTAATGGATGGCGATGGGATCCGTGGTGGGTCACCACTACGGCACACTTCTTTAGTGGTTCTCAATCGTACGATATGTCTTTTCATGCCAAATGTCCTGCTTCCTTAGGCGGGCATGCAAATGAATGCGATTATGACTTCGATAAATCTACCGGAATATGGCCGTCCTTCACGAAACTAACTGTTGAAGGCCACGACTGGAATGGGGTGGGAACAAGAACCCCCGGGACAAACGACCCCGCTGAGGTAGGCGTAAACGTGCCGATCTATAGCGGCAACTGGTAGTTTCTGCACGTGGGGAGGAGGCGGGCGGGTAGTGCGAACAACAGTGCCGACGGTTGAGACCCAATAGTCTTTTGATGCTATCCGATTGCACCAATCGTTCCTTCGCTTCGGGCTCCACGACCGTGCTAAACCTTCCCTGACCAGCTTCTTCCCGATCTCTTCCCCATTCGTTCGGTAGATGTTGACGAGCGGTCGATGCGACGGCGTCTTGTCCACCGCGCCGCTCCATTCAATCCGCAAGCCCTTTTCAGCCAGCAGCTCTTTCAGTCTTCCCTTGGCGATCAGCGCCAGCTTCCGTTCCTTGATGCACTTCGCGTGGCTCCCGATCTCCGGCGTGTCGATACCCGAGACGAACGGAACACCTTCCCCCAGCAGCCGCATGTTCTGCCCGTCGCATTTCACCGTGTCGCCGTCGATGGCCGTCAGCGAGGCGCAGAGGATCAATTCAGCGATCATTTCGACGAGCTCCGTTTCCTGAGTTCATTCCATATCGTCGTCGCTCGCCAGGCCTCATTCTCACGTTGCGTAGCAGGGTTACGGAAAAACGGCGCCGTCTCGACGGTAATTGTTTCCCCGCACTTCTGGCATGATATGACCGAGACGGGGCCGTAAGACGCTAACGGCTGGCGCCCGCAGCGGCAGCGGTCGAGGCACGGGACTGTGTCGTCATTCATTTTGCTCGGCCGCCTCAAGCTTTCTTCTGAGTGCCATTTCCTGCTCATAGCTTTTGTACGGGAAATGCTCCCAGCACCACCAGCGGACGGGAATCGCCTTGGATGGGCTGTGCCCGAAGCCTCCCCACTGTCGGCAGCCTTCCTCCTCGCAATAATGCTCAAAGTGTACATTGGCGCCGGGCGCGGATGAGTGGTTTGTGATGCCATTGGATCAAATCAAAGCGAGTTGCGGGTCAGCTACGGTCAGTGGCTCCGCCGCCGGCAGCAGGACGATCCTGTCATCTGCCAGAGGCCGTTGTAGTCTGCTCGCGTCTTCCCAGGGCGCAGTAAGCCAGGTTTCAATCTCTTCCTGGTCGCCGAGGATAACCGGCATGGCCTTTTGATGAATCGGGGCCACGATTGCGTTTGGCTCCGTGGTGAGGAAGCCGAACAGGTCGGTCGTAATCAGCCCCTCCTTGATCTTCCTCACGCTCGCCCATCGCGGCACCCACAGGCCAGCGAAGAACATAAGAGGCTCGCCCGGCGCGCCAAACCAGGCATTCGGTGTCCGGCCGCCATCCGGCTTGTTGGCCGGGTCCGGCTCGGCAAAGCGTGTGAACGGCACCACGCACCGGTTCTCGACACCGAGCCAGCGCTTCCAATGCTTGCTGCTGACGTTGCGGACGTTCGTCGTGCCGCCATCCGGCTCCATCTTCAAGAGCTCGTCGAAATCGACCGGCTTCCCCTTCTTGCGCAGCCCGTCGGCGCGTTTGGTCGCTGCATCCAATAGAGCCCTCGAAGAGCTTGGCAGTCCCCAGCGGACGTTGGCGAGTTCCCGGCCGGCGGGGGTATTGCGGACAATCGGCGCCATTCTGTCGGGCCAGATCTCTTGCTGCGGCTCCATGTTGCCGGTGCTGTCGATCATCGCCCGCGTGATCGCTCGGATGGCCTGCTGGTTGCTCATCATCCGGTATAAATTGCACACATCACCCTCCCTTGGCGTCCACACGCCTTTCCTGCTCACTTCGTCCGTATCGATGAATTGACCGTTCCAGCGGTCCCTGAATTGCGCCGCAGCTTCGCGATTTCAGAAGCAGAAAACAAGATACTGATCCCATTCGACCGAAGCGGAATAGAACTTGGAAGACCGGTCTATGGCCAGCGCATAGTTGATTATCTCGCCCCGCTGGCGGAAGTGGTGAGCGGGTTCGCCAGAATTATAATTCCCCCAAAAGATGATCACGTGATGGGGCAGCAGGGAGTTCAAGCGCCAGCGGGCGAGGGGACTATCGCGTCGATCGGCCATTATAGAACTCCATCTTCCCATATCGGCTTTTTCACCGTGTTGATCTTGACCAGGCGGCGCACGGGCAGTTTGCCGTATTCCGATCCCCAAAGTTGGACCACCGTGAGCACCATATAATCGGCCCGATCGCAGCGCTGGCAATGGAACCGGCTTGGCAGTCGATCGAGGCTGACATCCGCCGTGAGTTTCAACAGATCCCGTGGGAAATAGCGGTAGGTGGTTCTGCAGAATTGGCAGGTGACTTCCAGCAGCTGGCCGGCCTCGTCCGCATCGCGCAGGCTCCACCCGCGCAACTTCTTGGAATAGTTCATTTCCGGCATTGTTCAGTCTCGGTCGTATCTCGGCCGCCACCCCCGCGTGATCCCTCGGCCCATCGCGCCTTCTGTCAAAACTAGCTGCCAGCGAAGATGGCGGATGTCATTCAGGAGGGTTCCGATCGCTGCTTGTGCATCGCCCTGGTGATAGGCGAGCACCTCCGCAATCTCATCATCA
>Ga0123342_1000784_pt1 | contig 51816 bp, 23 predicted proteins | sample Turbeawhitnodule_FD_89960 | JGI IMG/M metagenome (GOLD analysis project Ga0123342, IMG submission 89960) | Root nodule microbial communities of legume samples collected from Mexico - Turtle bean Mexico white nodule | ecosystem: Host-associated > Plants > Roots > Nodule | place: Mexico: Nepantla...
CATGTCATTGTTCACAATCTTTCTAGTTCCAGAGACCAAGAATATACCCATTGAAGAGATGACAGAGAAAGTTTGGAGAAATCACTGGTTCTGGAAGAGTTTTATGGAAGATTAATTCCAAACCATAATATATATATATATATATAATATATATATATATATATATAACCTGCCATAACCTAAGTCAAGTGAGACAATCAAAACTAAATGAAAAATAGTAATGTTATCACAATTGTATAGTTGGAAAAACCCATTACAAAATTGGCTTTGTAACTTTAGTTGAGTTTATGAGTTAATTATATGAAAAAATGTGCTAACACTCTTTATTTTAATATAATTATTTCCAATTGAATAAACAAAAATAATATAACTTAAAAAGTAAATTTATCATTTTAAAACAAACAACACTATTTTCCCCTTTTTATGAAAAAATTAGTAAAATAACTAAATTGTTTTTATAGAAAGAATGGTTATTATTTTTATGTTTTAAAAAATTTAAATGAGGAATATTTATACAAAAATATATGTGTGATGATATTTTTTAGTTTTAAATTTTAGATTTTTAATATTTTTTTATATGTTTTATGTTTTATTATGACCTAGAGGATATAAAAGTAATGCGAACGAATATATGTTTTTTTATGTAAATAATGAATAAATTAAAAAAGAAATACTTTAGGGATGTCAAAAAAATAAAAATAAAAAAGTCATTGCAGCATGTTCAGAACCGCTAACCTTGATAAACACCTAAGCTAAAAAAAGGGACTAAAAAACATTCAATTCAGCCCATTTAGACTAAATTCTTAAACTAAATTCAGCCCATCTTTCTTTATTTAAAAAAAACTGTTTGATGTTGTTTATTTTTCAATGCTAAAAAAAGTTAAATAAAAATATTAATTTATTTAAACTAATTTGTGTCATAAAAATACAAGTTAACATGATTAAATTATTTCACTTCGAATAAGGAAAAAACTGAAATAAACTTTTCATTTTTTTTAATTTTAGTCATTCTTTAAAAGGATAAAATCCAAAAAAAAAAATAAAATCGTCAAGGTACAAAAATGAAATAAATAACTAAAAAAATATTATTTTTATACTGGAGAACGTTCAATCCTCTCACACACACGAATTGATGGAACTCTTCTCTCAAATGCTATATTTGAAAAGAAGAATAAAAGTGTTATAGTTAGAAAGAAAATACGAAATCCATCAAAATTATTTTAAAATGTAAAATAATACTACATTTATAATTATATCAAATTTAAAAAAAATTAAATTAACTTTTTCACAATTAATACAACGAAGAAACGAAGAAAAATATGTAATACCCCAAAAAATAACATCTAACTATTACAATACAAGTTCTACATATTTCTATACAAGCTTAAAGTTTTTCAAAATATTCCCAATACATGATTAGGACATATAGAAATACAAATATTTATAATATAAGTTTCAAAATCAGAACCCTAAAGCTTTTTAGACCCTCTGACACCTGTAAGATCATCTGCTCATGTATGTAGTACAGTCATCGCAGTTGAAACACAACAAGAAAAACAAGGGTAAGCTAGTGAAAATAGAATTTTATAATATGCACAATTAAAATCAAAAGAGAAAACCAAATTACATTATCAATTTCTCAAATTATTCTATCTTCTTCAAATCTCAACAATAAAACAATCACATAGATCTCACATGAATCTACACATTCAGAATATTCAACAAACAACGTCTTCCGGAAGACCCGTACTAAGTAAGTCCTACCAGAGACTAACACCTGATTCAAAGATTACCAGTGAATCCAACAGAAAGGATCAGGATATGTTCAATACAACTCAAGTCGGGCATCTCATATGTCACGGTGTGCATGAACTCCCCCATTAGCTTCTCACCACCTGATATCTTAGTCTATATGACTTAGATCATTAGTGAAACAGTGAAACTCGGAGATCTCTGTTACCACATAGACATCAATACTTAATACATTGTAAACATCAGTCCATACATGATCCCAAATGTATGAATTCAATTTCACACAATTTCATCATACAATATCATTCCAAACATGATCCACAACATTCAAAAGCTTAATTAACATAAAAAATAACACTTAAATATTAAACAATCAAAATCTAATATTTTTACAAATTTAAATAATATATAAACAAACAACACAATATATAAACACACAACATCTCTGCAAGAGAAATTGAATATTGGGACCATGTGCCTTCCACATTTAGATCTTCTAGCCTAGGGTGCTATTAGAAATCAAATTTAGCTTCCCTTACCTTAATTGTTTGCTTTCCAAGCAACTTCTAGAATTTTATTCCCCACAGTCTGGATAAGTTTCAAGGTTTACAAGCCTAATGCAAGTTATCCAAACAGAACAAAAAATTCAGTATATAGTAGAATAAGTTGAGAGGATTAAACTTCTCAACTGACCCTACCAAGATTGATGACAAAATCCTAAGAAAAATTAGATAACTATTTTTAGAGTAAAAATGAACTTACTCTATTTGAAAATATGATTTGGTAGTAATGTTCATTAACTTCTCAAACTACAGATTTTAAAATAGATCAAGTATGGAGTGTATGGAGTGAGAAATTAAGAGAAAATAGAAGAGAGAAATGGAGGGAGAAAGAATAAAAAAAAAAGAATAGTGGGGATTGTCTTACATTTTTCTCTCTCTGTCTTTCTATTTGTTTTAAGTTTAAGAAACTTATCTTCTCTACTCGTGCCACATTTTTACCATCTTTCAATTTTATCAGAAAATAAAAATCGGAATTCCTTTTAAGTTTAACTTAGCTATTTAAGAACCAAATTATGATAAAAACCAAACAATTTCTATATAAAAAAATTAAGCTGAACTATTTTGATGAAAGAATAAAAAATCTCCTACTTTCAATCTTTCTTTCGCCTCTCGGTGCAAAAATTAATTTAATTTAGTTTGAAAGGAATTGAATTTGCTTCAAAGCTAACTTTGGTATGAATTTGAAAAATAATTTATTTTAGAAGAACTATTTTGATAAAAAGGGTAAAATTTTTCTATTTCCAAATTTTCAGTTATTTTATCAGTACAAAATTAATTCGATAAAATTAATTGTTTGAATTATTTAACTATTATACTTTTTCCCTCATTGTTGATATTTTTTAAAACTATAAACAATTATGTTCCAACAATATATATATATATATATATATATATATATATATATATATATTAATTTTAGTAATTTTCATTTACTTAACTGAGATTCTATTTCAGAAATTCTTAATTCATGGTGTATATACTTAACTTTTACCTCCATCGGTTGTACTTTTTTTAAAGAGCATTTTTATTAACCTTGACATTTTATATACCTTTATAATTACTCTTTTAGATGGGACCAAAAAGGCTTCACCAATGAATTAAATGTCTTGGTAGGCACAAAGTTGTTTCATATTTAGGAGACATTAAGAATGTCCTAGGATTTTAGTATTTTTTTTCTTCACTCTTACATTTAAATAGATATTATATTGAGTATAGTGATTTTTTTTTTCAAGTTTATTAAGCAATTAAGATAATTATTAATAAAGACGCTTTTCATATATTTTAGTTTCAAATACTATTATTTCAAAAGTTTGATCATTAACTGTTTTAATGTAAATAGATCCATTCAATTAGTTTTAATTAAATTTTTAATCAGAATCGTATCAACCGTATATAATTTCAGTCTTATTTTTTTTAACTAAATTCATTTTACCACGATACAACTTTGATCTCACATTATAACATTATAACTAGAATTGTACAGTACAAACACAATTTTTTATTAACAAATTGGCGTCACTTAAATACAACTTATAAAAATAATAAATATTTTTTTTATCTATTTTTATAATAACGAATAAATATAAAATGAAAAACCCATAACATGTACGTAGAGAATACGTAGAGAACTTTTTGAATGCACAGGCTTGTGGTCTTCCTGCTGGAATTGACGGTGATGTTCATATAACTTTTATTTTTTTAAAGTCTTTTTGGTTTCACGTTGATACGTTCCATACCCAACAAGAAAAGAAGGGTATCTCAAGTATTAACAACCGTATGCCATAAGCCACCCAACAGCTGGAGAGTGTCATCATCAATTAAGTATTCTATTTACATCTAAGCATTCAATTTTCATATTCTAAGTGAACGGTTCGTTAGAAGGATTATAATTAAGGTAATTGTGTTTGGATTAGGAAGAAAATGTATGATGTGTTGTAATCTCACGTCGACTAGAGATAAAGACAATCCATTATATATAAGTGGATACAAATCTAACTTCATAAATCGATTTTATGGAGTTAAATTAGACTTAAAATCCACTTTGTAATATTGTATCAGAATCATTTCGAGCATATCCTATCGGCTGATATTTGACCACTTATAATATGTTATTCCACTACAGATGACGACCTTGAGAAATGTTATAGGTAAGGATGATTTATTAAAATTTGTAAATAATATGATAACGGATAGAAAATTTATATTATTTTAAAATGTAAAATATAAATTTATCTTTATGATTAAAAAATATTTTAATTATAAAGTATGATATTTTTTTTATGTAGAGTTGTGTAGACTTTTTTTTGGTTTGTTTAAAGATGCTCTTAAATTCCATTAAATAATAAGAAGTTCATATTTTATTTCCTTCACATATTTAAGTATATATGAATCAAAGAATTTAAGTCAATTTGGAAGTTGTTCTTCATATCACATCAGTAGTCTATATGCATTTTCTTGGAAAGTAGTGTAGCAAATTAAGCACACTATTAGCATTACACGTTTAAGTCCCATTAGAATAAATTTTAATTTTAAAAGGTAGCAATGGGATTAAACATAAACTTACTGTCCTTCCGACAATTTGTAGGATACTTTTAGTATAGATTTTAAGACTAAACTTCTTTGTCAATAAATATTAATTTCAATAATACAACTCATCATAGTTAATTTTGGTTATATTTGATTTATTTTTTAATTTTATAAAAAAATGTAGAAGTTGTTTTATGTTTCTATTTTATTTTTATTTTAACATTTCATTTACTCCGAAAGTTATTAAGTAAAAAATTTATATTTATCGGAAAATTTAAAATGAAGAAATAAATAAGGAGAAAATATTAAATAAAACATAGTATTTTGTGAATTTTATTACATATTTAGAATTGATAGTTGTAATTCTCATGATTCAACTTTATTTTCATATTAGTTTTTATTGATGTAAGTTATAGTTTGGATTGACATGAGTGAAATTTTGTTGCACCACTTTTTCGATTGAGGACTTTCAATAACCATAAGGGACGAGTAAAGTTAACATTGAGATTTTATTCATATTTATTTCTAATAAGACTGCCAACATCAATAAATCTTGTGAAGATAGTGATAATATTAAACTTTGACATTTTAAAATGAGACATTTGTTTCATGATAAGTTGAAATTTTTGTCTTCATTTTTCTCAAATATTTTCATAGGTTATGTTGTGACATTTCAGTTTGCTAAACAAAAGAGACTATTCTTTCATTTTAGCTCTACTAAATTAACTTAATTTTTTTATTTTCTTTATGCTACTAAATGGGATCATTTTGTTGAATGGTATAAATATTTTTTAACTCTTGTTGATGATTTTACCATATATACATAGATTTGTCTAATAATAAAAATTAAAGTTGATACATGGATTTGTCTAATAAAAACTAAAGTTGAAACAAACACACATTTAGAAAATTTCATCAACATGATTGAAAATTAGTTGAGTATTAAAAGATGATAATGACCCTAAGTTTCTTTAATAGAGAAGAATTGTTCATCAAACTAGTTGCGGAGAAACACCATAAAACAATGTTGTTGAAAACAAACATCAATATATTTTGAATGTCACTTGTGCATTGATTTTTCAATCTCAATTGTCTCTTTGCTATTAGTCATATAATTCATACTCCATTTTACATAATAAATCAACATATCAAATGATTTATAGTGCAATACCAAAATTTTCTCATATAATTTTTTTTTTTTGACTTTTGCTACTATTAGTGGTAATTAGTTCTATAACTAGAAAATGTGTTTTTCTACAAGGATAAAGTAAAAGATTTTAATTTTTATACATGAGATCAAATTTATCACTTAATATAGTTAAACATGTAAAATAGTTATGATAAAGTTGAACATTTATGTTATTAGAAGTTTATTAAGTATCACACCTTAAATAAAGAACTATTTTTCTTTAAATAATTTGTGCATTTAATATAAAAGATTTTAGATGTTTAAAAGTTTTAATAATAACTTTCAAAAGTTATACTAGTGTGATTTTTAATTAATTAACCATGTAAACTATTTACATTAATTGAAAATACATAATATTTATTTAATAAACACACAATTCATTTAATATACGTAAATTATTTTTTGACAGAAAAATTATTTAGTACACATAACTTTTAAGAAATGATAAATTTTATTGGTTTTGTTTTTATATTTCGGTATTATAATTATATTTCAAAGTTTGTAAATTCCTAATTATTTAGAAAGGGAGATAAAATTAACTTTGATATAATTAATACTGAAGATTGACTTTAGTTAGCACTACAAAATTGTTGGTTCTCACTACTAAAAGATAAAACGTTCAATTGTTCATTAAAAAAAATCAATTTTAGAGAAATTAAAAATTATTTTGAAAAATAAAAAATTTATTAATTTCTAAATTAGTTTTATATTGTTGATAAATAGTTTCTAAATTAGTATCTAATTAACTATTAAAAAATTATTTTAAAAACTAAAAAATTTATTAATTTCTAAATTAGTTTTATATTGTTGAAAAATAATTTCTAAATTAGTATCTAATTAACTATTAAGTTTTTTTTACAAAATTTAGAATCTAAATAGTTTGTAGTTAAAACTTTGGTAGTTAATTAGATACCAATTTAAAAACTATTTATTAATAATAGAAATTAATTTAAAAACCAATAATTTTTTTAAGTTTTTAAAATAGTTTCTAATAACTAATTTTTTTCTTCAAAATTAGTTACTAAGATATATTAAAATATTATTTTTATTAATAAAGAAATTGTGAAAGTATCTTCCACTAATATATAATAAAGTTATGTTTAGATTGATTTCCTTCTTATGTACACATTACGTATCAACCTATCTAATGGCGTCATTGGACTTTGTATTGTATGTAGTGTCCTTATATGATAAATTAGTTTCTTAGCAAACTATTTTACTAAAAAGGCTGTTTTCGCAACAATAAAACAAAAAAGATATTATCCCGTCATTGCCACTAAAGTTGTAAATTATTTTTTATGATTATATATATATATATATATATATATATATTAATGTCTGTCTTTTTAATTTATTTATGTACTATTAACTTTATTTTAACAACTTCCTTTTAGATATTAATGATTTACTACAACAAGATTTTTAATTTTGAACAGTAAAATTATATTGTTTTAATTTTATTTATTATTTTATATATTACCCGAGACATATCATACCACCTTGTGAGACTCGTGTTATATTAAAAATAATAATTCTTATATTTTTCTCAATTTTAATTCTCATCTTTTTAAATTAATAGTCCGTCAATATTTAAAATACGTGAATTTAGTTATTTTCGTATGTAAATTTAATATTTAATTACAAGTTCTTCTGTAAATTGAAAACTAACTCATAAAGTTAAAAATAAAGAAACCAAGTTTAACAAAAATACAGAACAAAACACATATTTTTTTTAGAATATTTTACACTGACAAAAAAAATATAAGATTTAATTTACGTAGATGTAATATAAATATGGACAATTTTAATTTTTTTAAATTTACGGTTTTAGCTCTATTATTTTCGTAATTTTAGTTTAACTTTCAATGTTACACATTATTTAGATTATTTATTTCTACATAGATGAAGCTAAATTTAGTATATTCATTTAAAATATTTGAATGAATTAAATTTTTGACATAAAATAAAAGAAATCAGGAAACTAAAATCAGAAAAAAAAATGAAAATCCCAAAATGTGCAAAGTAGTGGTGGATGGCATAGGTGTGGCATGGTGTGGAATCAGATGCCTTGATTATGAATTAGTTAAGAGATAAAGATGAAAACTCCATGTGGGCCAACCAACTGCCAAGAAGGATATTTATTTTATTCCAAACAAACACTTCACAACAATATCAATAAGATACATTTCATAATCCATATTTTTTATACTTTTTATATAAGCATATTACAAATTTTAATATTATTATTTTAATATTTTTATATCATTTAATTTTAAATTTGATATATATTTATTTTAAAACTCATCAAATAAAAAATTATTACAATTTTAAAAACTATCAAACTATCATTTTCCTAATTCAATCAAACCACAGAGTGTGAAATCCAAGTTTAGGGAAGACTTGCTTTGCACCCTAATTTGCCAGGAAAGTAAGCTCACATGTGTGCTTGTGCCTATCCATAATGTACGGATCTAAGTTTTAACCATTTTAAACATTTTTATATAGTCAAGTTTTCGTTATTGATTTTGACTAAAAAAAACTTAATTCACCGGTACCTCTTCTTACAAACATTTATTTTTTCTCACACCCTAATTTTCACGTCCAGTTTCAATTGGTTGTTTAAATAGTATTATAATCGACAGTATTACTGTTAATAATATTATTTATTTACTTGACTAAATTATTATTATTACTGTAAGAAATACTGGTTGTTTGGCTTCTTATTTATACTTATTGTGCAGTTTTGAGGCGGAGAATGTGGTCAGAGTCTGAGAGTTGAGAGAGAGGAAGAAGAATGATGGAGGAGAGGAGCAAGAGGGTGAAAGGGAGAGTGGTTTTGATGAAGAAGGGTGTGTTGGACTTCCATGACATCAAAGCCAACGTTCTTGATCGAGTTCATGAGTTATTGGGCAAGGGTGTCTCTATTCAGCTTATCAGTGCTACTTCTCCTGACCCAGGTCATCTTTGCAATTAAACTGTTGTAACACAATGCTTGCACACAAAAAAAACAATTTTTGAATCACCAGAAGTAGAAGAGTACACACGAGGCAAAGGTTCTGAATGAACCGAACCCATCGCATGAGTCAACTGCAAAATAGAAACACCAACATATCAGAAAGTTTTCAAGATTTTTGCTTCTTCTATAACTTGTATTAATTTGACACTATTTTGTTTGTCTTTTGTGATGTGTAGCTAAAGGGTTGCTAGGTAAGCACGGGGAGGAGTCATATTTAGAGAGGTGGGTTTCTACCATTTCTTCTTTGACATCAGCATCAGACACAGAATTTTGGGTTACATTTGATTGGGATCATGAGAAGATGGGTGTTCCTGGAGCCTTCATAATCAGAAACCATCACAAGAGTCAGTTCTACCTTAAGACAGTGACCATCGAAGACATTCCTGGACATGGTCCTGTAAATTTTGTATGTAATTCCTGGGTCTACCCTGCTCATCGTTATACCCATGATCGTGTCTTCTTTTCCAATAAGGTAACCCACCTCCTTCAATCTTCTTTTACAATCATGTTGGAGTTTTTGGAGTTTACATTATTAGATACTAAATCATTTCATAAATATACAATCTTATATAGAAATAGGGAAAGATTAAAGTATTTCATACAACACCAATGAATATAAATATTTCATAAACCAATTTTACCAGGTTAAATTAAGATTAAATTTCTTTTTTAATATTCATTAAAATAGAACAGCTATCTCCTATGATTGCTTTTGTTAGATAGAGGCGAGAGAGGAAAAGAAGAAGACACAGAAAATTAATGGATTGATCGGGTCAATCAAATATATTTTTTTATAAAAAAAAAAAAAAAAAATAATTTAATTATATATACATATATTTACAATTTTATTTTTCTTTATTTCCTCAAAATGAGTCACGTTTTATATTGTGATGCATGCATGTCTTACCCAAAAGCTTATTTTCAACGTTTATGTATTTTACGCGAAGTTATTACGTAGTCATGTCAATAATGGTTTGAATATTTTTTTTTTATCAGCCCCGAAATAAAAAGGACACTTCAGAATCCCTTATACAAAGATCATTTAAGATACAAAACTTAATACAGAACAACAGTAAGCAATACAAAGTTTAAGATACAAAACTTAAAACAGAACAATATAAGCAGTACAAAGTTTAGCTAACAAACCATCAACTTAAGAACATCGCTTGTATCTTAGATTAAAAGAGACACCTACACCTGGATAATACCTGGATAATACTACAGCATGTGGTGTCACAATAAACCCAACCTGCAGTTTTTTAAACCGACCTGTGTTGCAGAGGCCACCGAAAACAAAACTTCCCCTACCTCATTGAATGTTATCTACTTACTTCCCTTCTTCCCTTTTATACCTTGTTTTTATTCGTCGTTTACCTTTCTATACTTATCTGTTGGAGACATCGATTAGAGTCTTTTATTTTGTATATAAGTGAGTGTAAATCTAAATTCTATAAGCCGGTTTTATGAAGTTGAGTTAGGCTTAAAGTTCACTTTATAATATGATATCAGAGTTATTTTCGAACTATCCTAACGAGTGTTTGTGTTGGATCTATCGTGTCACCCAATAAATTTGGTTTAAAGTCCACAATACCCCTTACCCCTTACCACCTACCCCTTACATTCCATTGTCAATTCTTCCTCCCTCTCACCTTTCGCCCTGCATAACTCATCTGCTATGGATTAAATGGTTTGAATCATTTAACAGTGTTAATTAGAAATTTAGATTTTATAAAATTTAAATTTATCACAAATTTAAATTTTAAAATAAAGTATATAAATTATAAAAAATATCAGAAGTCATTCATGTGTTAAAAAAATGTGATGATAGACCCAATCTTTTAGTCTCGTTCAACACTAATAATATAATATTTTTATTTTATATAAATTTGAGAAGATATTTTTTTATTAGTTGAAGGGTGTCCACGAAAAAAAATCCTAAAAAAAATATTGCGGTAATCATAGCCACATTTAACATGACAGTGACCACTCATAATAATTTTTCGTACCTTCTTTTGCCAACACAGTTAGCAGAAACTTTTTGTTCACATGTTTTCGTACTAAGGAACGAGAAGACAAATCCCCCAATAGAATATAGTCCATAATACTTCATTCATATTTTATACTTTTTACTCTTTGTAAGGGTCAGGTTAAATTTTTGATCTTCTTGATAAAGCTAATATAAAATTATTCTCGAATTACATTTTTATTTTTTAAATATTTTATTTTTATTTATTTAATTTATATTTAATCATAAACATAAACTATTTGAGAACCTGTTTGTTTTTACTTATACGTATAGTTAATAAATATTAAAATAATAAAATATTAATAATTACTTTTAGGGTAAAAATTTGAGAAGAAAAATTGTTATCTTTAGAGTAAAAATACTTCAAAATCTTCTAACTTTATTTCAAACATTTGCTAAATTAACTAGTTTTTAATTTTTTTACTTATTTTGTTAAATATATTTAAAGTGCATGACTCGGTGATCTATAAAAATCAAATCTTATGTTTGCAATTTATTAAAAATAGAAATGTTTACGTATTCAATAAATAATGATAAAACAGTTTTCAAAAGATTCCCAACACAATTTTCTTACTTAGAATCACGCTCATCGACAATTTTCTAAATCGAACAGTTACAAGTTATGAAATAGTTAAAATAAATCAAATAATTATGAATGTTCCATCACTAGATAGAGACTGTTATTGGATTTCTTTCTGTAAGCAAAACCTGTGAGCAACGAAAACGTTGCTTCTACAGTTGGAGTTAGAAACCTTTGCAATCCAACAACATTATCAGTATAGACATTATGAGGGAAGAGAAATGAACTAATGTCACTGCAATAAGAAAGAGAAAAAGATGAAAAAAGTAAGGGAAGGTACATATAAAAATTACAGTTGGACGAACATGATTTGAACGTGACCATTGTTGTCGGGTGTTTCCGGGAGTAATCGCATCTTTAAAGCAGGACTGATATCTTAACATGATTCTTTCGTTTTAACATAATTTTGATGATATTGAATATGCCTGAACACTCAATGAAGAACATGCTGGAAAGTTGAAACATTCACTGTGGCATGTGATTCAGGCTTATCTTCCATGTCAAACACCTGGGCCACTGCGGAAGTTGAGGGAACAAGAACTGGAAGTTCTTCGAGGAAAAGGGGTGGGAAAGCTTAATGAGTGGGACAGAGTATATGACTATGCATACTACAATGATCTGGGAACTCCAGATGATGGTCCTCACTATACACGCCCAGTTCTTGGAGGATCAAACTTTCCATATCCACGCAGAGGAAGGACTGGTCGTCCACATACCAAAACAGGTTACCAACAAAACCATTTATGATTATGATTGGTAGTACATGTAAATTAAACCCTTAAGTTACTTGAACTTGTTTAAGCATCATTCACTTGCAAAACTTTCAATCACAAATGAGTAACATGAATGTGTCAATTTTACAGACCCCAAAACTGAGTCAAGATTGCATCTTCTAAATCTAAATGTTTATGTGCCAAGGGATGAACAATTTGGCCACGTCAAGTTTTCAGATTTTCTAGCCTACGCACTGAAATCAGTTGCCCAGGTTTTGGTTCCAGAGATTAAATCTTTGTGTGACAAAACTATTAATGAGTTTGACACTTTTGAGGATGTACTTAGTATTTACGAGGGAAGTATTAAAATGCCAAGTGGACCTCTTGCGGTTAAACTTCGAGAACTTGTTCCTTACGAGATAGTAAGAGAACTTATTAGGAGTGATGGCGAGAAATTCCTTAAATTCCCCGTGCCCGATGTGATCAAAGGTATACTAATGCTTTCCTTTTACTTCACTTGGCCTGGATGAACTCATCTGTGTGATTTTATCCACATTAATTTTTGCATAATTGCAGCAAACAAGACTGCATGGAGGACAGATGATGAATTCGCAAGGGAAATGCTTGCAGGAGTTAACCCTGTTATTATTCGTCGTCTCCAAGTACTAAATACAACAATTGCAATTTATACATTACACAAATCTTATATGTAGTTCATTAAGAATTGTTTTTCGGTCAAATTCAAAGTTACATCTTAGTGAATTTTGTATATAACAAAAATATTGTTTTTAAGGCCAGTATAAATTACTATGTGAAACTTCAATTACCATCAAAGAACAAAGAAAAAAATTGAAAAATTGCTCTTCATAATTCTATAACCGATTCAAAGTTGCTGTAGCTAGTGAGCCAATCTAAATGCCTTCTCATGCAGGAATTTCCACCAGCCAGCAAGCTAGATCCCAAACTCTATGGAGACCAAACTAGCTCCATCAGGGAAGTACACATAGAAAATAGTTTGAACGGACTCACAATAGATGAGGTAGTAATTATGAATTTATGATTCAGTTTTTAAGCCAACCCTGTTGAAATATGATGTATTTAAATTATATGCAAACATCTTTATTTCGCAGGCAATTCAAAAAATGAGGCTCTTTATATTAGATCATCATGATGCATTGATGCCATACATAAGTCGAATAAACTCTACCAACACAAAGACTTATGCCTCTAGAACGCTCTTGTTTCTACAAGATGATGGTACGCTAAAGCCACTAGCTATAGAGTTAAGTTTACCTCATCCACAAGGGGAGCAACACGGAGCTGTGAGCAAAGTTTTTACTCCAGCACGTGAAGGAGTATCTGCTTCAGTGTGGCAGTTGGCAAAGGCTTATGCAGCCGTGAATGATTCGGGATACCATCAATTGGTTAGCCACTGGTACGTATGGCATTTCAAAAGAAATCTCAACAGTAACCAAAAGTGTTCCAAACTTAATTATATTTGTTATTGGGCAGGTTATACACTCATGCAGTAATTGAACCATTCATAATAGCCACACATAGACAACTAAGCATTCTTCATCCAATACACAAGCTCTTGAAGCCACATTTCAGGGACACAATGCATATAAATGCCTTAGCTCGACACACACTCATCAACGCCGGAGGGGTGCTTGAGAAAACAGTTTTCCCTGGTAAATTTGCCTTGGAAATGTCAGCTATTATATACAAAAGTTGGGTATTCACTGAGCAGGCACTTCCTGCTGATCTTCTTAAGAGGTTAGTGGAGTTAGAAAATGACTTCTAGAAGTATTGATTATAGTCAAATTTGTTAAGATAATGTCAGTACCATATTATATACTCTCTTAAATACAGTCTACATTATTGACTAAAGGTTTTTAGAAATCACAAAGTTGTGTAGGTCTTACTTTTCATGTAAAGAGTTTTCATTCATTATTTTGTATATTCTAATAAATTTTGTATATCATGTAAAATGTGTTATTGAGCATGTGATAAAGAATGTATTAGTATCTGTTAAGAATTATCTCCATAAGAACATGGTAACATACTAAATTTGTATTTCACTAAATTTCAGGGGAATTGCAGTTCCTGATTCAAGTTGTCGTCATGGAATTAGGCTTGTCATAGAGGATTATCCGTTTGCTGTGGATGGGTTAGAAATTTGGGATGCAATTGAAACTTGGGTGAGGGAGTATTGTAACGTGTATTACACATCTAATGACATGGTTGAGGGTGACTATGAACTACAGAATTGGTGGAAAGATGTACGTAATGAGGGTCATGGTGACTTAAAAGATAGGAAGTGGTGGTCAGAGATGAAGACCAAAGAGGAATTGATTGAATCATGCACCATTATCATCTGGTTGGCTTCTGCTTTCCATGCAGCTGTGAATTTTGGACAATACCCTTTTGCTGGCTACCTCCCTAATCGTCCAACAGTGAGTCGTAGGTTCATGCCTGAACCAGGTACCCCAGAGTACGAGGAGCTTAAGTCAGACCCTGACTTGGCATTCCTGAAAACAATCACTGCCCAGTTCCAAACCCTCCTTGGTGTGTCACTAATAGAAGTTCTGTCCAGACACTCTACTGAAGAGGTTTACCTTGGGCAGTGTGAAAACCCTGAATGGACTTTAGATGCTGAACCATTGGCAGCATTCGAGCGGTTCAGAAAAAGGTTGTTGAAAATAGAAAACAATATTACGGAAAGGAACAATGACAAGAGATTGAAAAATCGAAATGGAGAAGTGAAGGTGCCTTACACACTCCTCTATCCCAATACCTCAGATTATTCAAAGGAGGGTGGACTCACTGGCAAGGGAATCCCCAACAGTATATCCATCTAATACACCTCTCCTCGTTTAATTTTCTTTCAGGCCATGTGTAAGCAATTTCCATAGCTTATCGTGATTGCTTTTGCAGCAATTCATTCCATTTTTATGTCAAGACTAGAGTGTGTAGAACTTATAATATTGTTTGTATTCAAATTATAATGTTTTGTATGCTTTAATTGGTTCGCGCTTGTTGTGTATTACCTTTGGAATTTGTTCCAATTGGAAAAACACATCAGCTTGTTGGAGCGTCACAAGACCTTGAAGCAAGTGTTTGGTTAAGATTGAGACAACGAATTTCATAACTTGATGTAGTTTATTTTAATAAATTCTATAAATAAATTATAAAATCTTATTGATAGAATGATTAATCAAATTGTTTATCCAATTGTGAAGATCTCTAACCAATGCTACTCTTCTCCTTTATTTCGTGTTTTGTTTGCGCTAAGGGCCTTACTCTTAACGTACATCTAAAGTAAGAATTTGCTCATTTTTTTCAATTTGATAAGGGGAGATTATCTTTCCATCTCTATACCTTTTCTTGCATCTCAATTTTTTTTTAATTGTGACAATATACTTTTTCTTCAATTTATCTTTGAGGCAGCTCTCAAAATTGAGAATTTGTCACAAAAATGTTTCTGAGAAGGTATTTAGAAGATGTTGTTGTACATTGTAAGTTCGCACAAACACAATTCTAATTACCTACTCTATCTCTTTGTTTGAGTGAAGTCATTTTTCTTTGTGTGGGGTCATTGAGTCCCTACAATGTTAAAAAAAATTGTTTTTACCAAGACTTTGATAAAAAAAAATCACATTTTGAATTGTATAATAAAAATGTATTTTTGGATCTTGGAATATCTTCTAGATTTAACTACAAAATTTAAAAAAAAAATAAAAAATCAGCAAGGTGTAAAATGGAGTATAAATTTTAAAAAAAATTATTTTCATATTGATAACTTTGAATACAACAAATCTTTCCACACATGTTCAAAAGATGAAATTGTTACCTCTAACAATGTTGTTAGAAAATAATAAAAGTGTTGAAGGGAAAAGGAAGGTACAAACTAATTGAGATTATTTAATAACGTAAAATTATTTTTTATTCATAATTATTTAAAATTTTAAAAAATTTAAAACCGATTTTTCACAATTAATATAAAATTGCATAACGAAAAAATTTATATGGAAAAGAAAAAAATTCTGAGATTGAAAGGGTGTCAATAACTAGTGTTTTGACAAAATTAGGCAGAATTCAAGTTATTTTTCCTTCTTAAAATTAATTTTTATGAAAGTTTAATTAATTATTCTGTTACAATGGAATGCATAATTTAGCTTGAAGGAACTATTATGCACTATTTTCAATCTGAAGTTTGAAAATGTAATCATCATCATAAAGTTTATTAAATAAAACTTTATCATTAATAGTTGCACTGCATTCAAGTAGTCGTTTAATATTGACCTAACTTTAATAGAAAAAATTAATTTCATTCAAGTTTGAAATTTCCCTCATTTAGATATAAGTGATATTAGACTCAAGTTTGATATATAACTATATGTCTTAAACTTTCTTAGATGGATAAAAATACGAGGAGGCTGAAACGTGTCCCTGTTTGTAAGGGAAGTTAGAAGTTAATTTAACTTGAGAATTTATGTTTGATTTTAAAAGTACATAGAAGAATCAAAGTCTTGGTGTTTTAATTACTATATTAGAAGGGTTTGGAGCCCTCAGCAAGCACACTCGTAATTATACTTATGTTCTAGAGTGAAGAGCTACCCACCCTACCCTAATTATAGTGCCAAACTTACGTACTATGGTGGTAGCAAGGTCCCTATTAGTTGATACGTGGAGAAATAAGAAGAAAAGGGTTAAGTGTTTTGGGTGAAAGATAGGAGAAAAAAGGACCACGTGAAACATAGACAAGTATACATAAGTGTTTGCCACCCTACTTTTGCCCTTTTGCATATTTGTTACTATTAGCACTTTTATACATCATAGAAATCACATTTTTTTCTTACATTTAAAAGGTACGAATATCAAGATATCGGGTAATAATGAGGCTCGTTGAACCTAAGTTTATTTGACTTAGTGCATATATATATATATATGTGTGATATAACCAAATGGTGCATATATTTAGTTCTTGAATAACAAGTTGAGTTGGAAATTAATATTACTAAAAAAAGTGTTATTATATCTCCTATGCACACCTAAAATCACTTTGTAAATGTCATTTTTTTATTGAAAAAAATGATTGTGTTAATTTCTTTCCATTCACAATTCATTGTCATGCTTTTTTATTGTTAAAAAATTGTCTTTCATTATTATCAAATAGTGAACTTAATCTCAGTGTATTCCAATGTCCATATCTAGAAGTAAAATATTAGTTTTAAGTGTTACTTGTGTCCTATAATGATACAACAACTTGGTTATTCACTCACTCAAGGTGAATCAGGAGAATTAAGAGCATGGTGATTCATTTGGAATAATTTAAAATTCAAACATATGTGAATTATAAAATATTTTTTTAGAGTATCTTCCAATAAAGTTCGAAGCTTATTTTTGTAAAAGAAATAAAGTTTATGCGAATTATACAAATATTTTTAAGATATATAACTATAACAATAATATTTCATAATTTACCTAAATCATATATCAATAAAATATTTTATTTCATTCTCTTTGTATTGATATTTCTTCATGAATTTTTATATATTTAATTTTTAATTTTTAAATTTCAAATTTTCTTCTATTTTAATTTTATAATTATTTAAATTCACAAAAAAAATAATACAAATGTTACACTCGCTTAAAAATGAGAAGAAAAAAATACAAAAATAAATGAATATAGAAAATAAAAACAGCAACAATAAAAACAAAAACAAAAAAATAATAGATAGGGAAATAAAAACAAAGGAGGCTAAATAGAAAAATAAAAACAAAAAGATGTTAGATGGAAAAATAAAAGTAAAAATAGCGTTATATGAGAAAAAATCTCTTGATATTGGAGATGTCTTTCTACGTATTATTGAAATTGTATGTAAATTAAAATTTAAAATCAAACAAAATATTATTATTTGCATATTTATATTAAAAGTATAAATTTTTAATTTATTTTAAAAAATACAAATATATTATATCTATATATAAAAATATTTTTTTTATAATTGATTTTAAGAATAATATTATAGTTTACACTACAAGAAAATCATCAAATAGAAACCAATTTTTAGAGATCAAAATAATTAGTTACAATAGGAACTAAAATAGAGATATTTAGAAATTATTTAACAATAATATAAAATAATAGAAACTAATTTATAAACCAATTTTTTTTTTAGTTTCTAAAATGATCTTTAATTTGGTTACTATTGTAACTAATTATTTTAGTTTTTAGAGATTGGTTTCTATGTCATAATAGTGTTAGTTTTGAAAACTGTTTTTGTCATAGGTAATATCCTGCAAAACAAAATTATATAAATATTTATATATATATATATATAATTTTTTTTAACTTTTCTGTTTCTCAATTAAAAATTTGTGACTTACCAAATAACTTTCTCTTTTTTCTTCTTCCACTTTCATTATGCCTTTTTATTATTATTTTTTATTTATTTTACGTTGTAATTCAATTATTATTTTTCTTATGAAAATCAAATAAATTATAATACTTTTTACTTTTATTAATCTTGATAAGAATATGCAAATAAAAAAATAATAAATAAAATTAGTAATTTTTTAATTAATAAAGATATTCGTTAATAGTAATTTTATTTCTTTTGAATAATACGCACATTTTTAATATTAATCTTTATTTTTACTTAGAAAAGAATTTAATATTTTATTTTTTTTAAAACACACACATTTTCAATATCCGTATTTTTTTTATTATCATATACGTTTTACCATATATTTATTTAAAAGAAATATTGATATATGTGTATTCATATGATAAAACACATATTTTTTTTTTTCAATCTTGATAAGAATTTACAAATAAAAAAATAATAAATAAAATTTGTAATTTTTAAAATTAAAAAAATATGTTTTATACAATTTAATTAATAAAAATATTTGTTAACAACAATTTTATTTTCTTTTCAATAATGCACATAAAGACACATCCCCAATATCAATTAGGGTTTTCTTTTAATTTTTTTCTTCTTTTTAAAAAAAATAATATATATATATATATAATTTTATATTTAAAAGATATGAATACATATAATAATAAAAATAAAAAATATGGATACAAATTTTTCGCTTGTATTAATAAAATCCCTTTTAACTATTCTTGTATACAATTTTTTACTATTTTATTTCTTAAGTTACTGTTTTTTAAAATTTAAATAATTATTCACAATAAAAGTCTCTTATATAATAAAAAAATTATCCACAATAAAACTTATTTATTTTATAATTTTTTTTATGAATTTTTTTTATAATTTAATAATATATTTTTATTTTAACTATTATTATAATAATAATATTTTTTTTTCAAAGAAAAAAGTAGACACACTTACGTGTCTGCGTGTTTCCATTAGTTTAGTTAAGATAAGTGGTTCTATTAAGACCTTAAACTTCGAGTAATAAAGGATGAGAATAAGTAATAACTATTTCTATTTAGTTATTTTTAAGTCAAATTTATCTTTTTAAATCTAATTTTCATGAAGAAAGAATTAATTAATAAATAAATTATTATCTTTTAGACTCAATTAAAATACTAGCCACAAACGATAATTAATTAAGCAAAATATAATATTATAAGTTTAAACATCTAAATTGTTTAAAAAGCATATAAGTTAATAAGAAATTGAATATAATGAATTGAATTAACTAAATTTCTTAACTTTGAAATTTTCAGGCAAGAGATTATTGTGTATAAAAAACATAAGAAACTAAGGCATAGTGTCATCTTGCACAAAAGTACCATTGGTTTCTTCTTTTCTTCTTCTGATACAGTATTGGAAAGAAAGAGAGATAGTTAAGTTAAGATGGCATTGTCTTCAGAGTCATCACCATCATCACTGAAACAAATCCCAGGCAGCTACGGGATTCCCATCTTGGGAGCCATACGCGACAGACACGACTTCTTGTACCACCAAGGAAGGGACAAGTTCTTCGCCACAAGGATCCAAAAGTACAACTCCACCGTCATCCGAACCAACATGCCACCAGGCCCCTTCGTCTCCTCCGACCCTAGAGTCATAGCGCTCTTAGACGGCGCCTCCTTCCCCGTCCTCTTCGACAACCGCAAGGTGGAGAAGCTCAACGTCTTCGAGGGCACCTTCATGCCCTCCACCGCCTTCACCGGTGGCCACCGCGTCTGCTCCTACCTCGACACTCGAGAACCCAAACACGCCTTCTTCAAGCGCTTCTTCCTAAACGCTCTCGCCGCGCGGAAAGACACAGTTGTGCCTCTCTTCCGTAACTGCCTCCACGAGTCCTTGTGTGAGATAGAGGACCAGTTGCGCAAGAACGATGAGGCTGACTTCAATGCTGTCTTCGACCAAGCCTCCTTCAACTTCTTGTTCCGGTTCTTCTGTGATAACAAGGACCCTTCACAGACCATCCTCGGTTCTAAGGTAAAGTGTCTTTGTTTTATTGAAGTCTTATAGTACTCATTCAAAGAAACTTATATATTATTATCTTAAGTCATTAAAAAAATCCTTTTAAATTTAACATATTGATTAAATAATATTTATTATTATTATTATGTTTATAATTATATAAAATTAAATTTATTCATTTTTTAATTATTATGTGTGGAACTACATAAAAATAATCACACTTATAAAATTATTGAAATATATATTTTTTACAAAATATAGACTTTTAAATAATTTATTTATTACGTTGTTCTAAATATATAAAAATAATTATAATATATATACACACGTAATATAACACAATTGTCATTATTTATGAGACAATTTAGGTAAAAATAAATAAAAATAGGTTCGTTAGTTTTTTGAAAATCATATAAAAAAAGACAATTTTTAAAAACACTAGTAGACTAGTTCAGATTAAATCTTGAAAAAAGGTCTTCCTCGTATTAGATACAAAGTAAGACATTTTTATTTTTACGGAAGATCATACCTAAAATGTGGCTTAATCTATCTCTACTACCCTTTCTATAAGTAATGAAATAAATATTGCGACCAAACATTATTTCAATAAGTAATTAGATATAAGAGTTAGTAAATTTACTCTTAGTTTAATATTAGAATAGTATAAAATGTCAATATTATCGTAGTTCGATAATGAATGAGTGTGATTTAAAAAAAAAGCATTTTAGATTAGAGATATATAGGTGAAAAAAATTTGTTGAGAAAAGAGATTCTACTTAAAATAGCGAGCTAATTCCTGATGTGAAGATTAATTAACAATAAAAAATATGATACAAAATTATTTTACGTTTATAGTTTAATGTATGTATTATTTATTTTATTTTTAGAAAAATAATTATAGCATTCTAAAGAGAACATTAACAATAATTATCAATATATTATTGAAGAAATTAAAAATAAAAAGTGTTATCAATTTTGTATTTGATTTGTTGTCTAAATATTTTATTTATGACTGTGAAACAATTGGGTTGTCAAAAATCGTATTAATTTATTTTTTAATACTGTGGAAATTGTCAATTTAATGGATATAATTTTTTTAATTTAGAAGAGATAGAGATTAAATTTACTGACAGGCAGAGTGAAACCTTTTTTAAATAAATAAAATGAACTTTAATCGTAACATGACAGTTAAATTATAATTAAGCAGAAAAGGAGTAATTAATTAATTAATTTATTTATTTCAATTTGAAGATATTTGAGCTGTGTCTTCCAGGGACCGAAGCTAATCAGCACGTGGCTGCTTTTCCAATTGGCGCCACTTGGCACTCTTGGCCTTCCAAAGATCTTCAACTACGTAGAAGACTTCTTCCTTCGCACGTTTCCCCTCCCTGCGTTCTTCACAAAATCCAACTACCACAAGCTCTACGAGGCCTTCAGAACCTTCGCGACCACACTGTTAGACGAGGCAGAGAAAGTTGGGCTCGAGCGAGACGAAGCGTGCCACAACGTCGTTTTCATGGCGTGCTTCAACTCCTACGGCGGCTTGAAGAACCAGTTCCCGATGCTGTTGAAGTGGGTGGGATTGTGCGGCGAGAAGCTTCACGCGGATCTCAGGAGCGAGATAAGGGGCGTGGTGAAGGAGGAGGGTGGGGTCACTTTGGGGGCATTGGAGAAGATGAGTCTGGTGAAATCGGTGGTGTACGAGACGATGAGAATTGAGCCTCTGGTGCCATATCAATACGGGAGAGCGAGAGAGGATTTGGTTGTGCAGAGCCACGACGCGTCGTTTAAGGTTAAGAAGGGGGAAATGTTGTTCGGGTATCAACCTTTTGCGACCAAGGATTCTAGAATCTTCGAGGATGCTGAGGTGTTCGTGCCGGGGAGGTTTGTGGGGGAGGGTGAGAAGATGTTGGCGCACGTGCTTTGGTCGAACGGTCGTGAGACGGAGGAACCTACCCCCTCTGATAAACAGTGTGCAGGGAAGAATCTGGTGGTAGTGCTGTGTAGGGTGTTTCTGGCAGAGTTGTTCTTGCGTTATGATACGTTTGAATTCGAATTTAAGGAATCTGGTTTTGGTCCCCGTATTACCATCACCTCCCTCACCAAAGCCTCCACCTTCTGACTTTCATCTTTCTGCCTCTTAATCTTTCTTCTCATAACAAGACAACTTTCCTTTACACCAAATAAGATTGTACTTGTCTTAGATATATATACTATTTTTAAATAATATGGATATTTTCTTTCATTATTGTTTCTCTTCCTCTCAAGTAATTCTTGCTTTTAATGTAAAATTATGTTTATATCATATAATAATATTTTTATCACTGTGATTTCTCTTGTTGTTTTATTCTATAATTATTATTATTTTTTTCTAGTGATTGTTATGTTAGCTACCGGATTTTAATTTATTTAGGGGGAAATAGATACATGACTATGAGTTTTATTTGACTTAGTATGTGTTTGCTTTTGGGGATATGGAAGTTGAGGGTGAGGGAGGGTGAGGGTGAATGAGTGTCACTCTTGTTTGTTTATATGAGACAGGGAAGTTGAGGGCGAGAGTGAATGGAAAGTTGAGGGTATTTATGATCCTCTCATAATTGAAGAGGATGGAGAGTGTAATGAGATAAAAAGACTATTTTGTCCTTACTTTCTCATATAATAATATTAATAATGAAAAATATTATTAATAATAATTATATATATATATCATAATATAATTTAAAGAATCATAAATAATATTAAAATTATCTAAATAAATAAACTTAAGTAACAAAATTAATTTAAATTAATAAAATAAAAAATAATAAAATTATACTTACATTTAAAATTATATTTAATTATTTCTTTGAATTTTACATTTCTTTTTTTTATTTATAAATGAAACTTTAAATTATTTAAATTAACTAAAATATGCACAAAATTAATAATTATTTAGTATTTTTTATATATAAGGGTAAAGTTGTAATTTTACAATCTACACTATTCAAAATAATTTAAAATACTCTTGCAACCATCACATCACTCACATATCTCAATAAACTTTTCTCACACATCCACTTTAACATACCATAATCTAAACACACTCACTTTTTTCACACTTTTTTCTCACACTCTGAGACTCCCACACCCTCAACTTCTCACATATAGATGATTGTAAATTTCGTTTAATTCAATGGTTGCATAAATAGAGTTTCATATCTCTCTACACAACACTCATCAAATTAATAAAAAAAAATGCAAATTACTATTCTATAAAAAAATTCACTTTCACAAACATTAAAATATTATTTTAAGTGCACACTTCTCATTACAAGAGAGTATTTAAGGGAATAGTTGGTTTATTCAATAAAATTATGATTTTAAAATTAAATTTTACTTCTTCTATGTTAGTTAAAATAAGCGTAAACTAGTAGACTAATATTTGGTGTTGAAAGGAAATTATAATACGAAGATAATTATTTCATAATTTTTGAAAAGTTATTTCGTGTAATGTGGTTCATAATTTTTGAAAAGTTATCTCTTATGATGTTGTTGAATAGTTAAATAAAGTGAACTAATATTAAAATGGTGACGTTGTTAAAGTAAATGTCACTTCATCAATTTGTGAATCAATCGTAAGTTGAATATTAAGTTGAATATCTCACATCAACTAAAAAAATAAGACATTTAATAGTTTATAAGTAGATATAAATTTCACCTTATAAGTAAGTGTTTAAAGGAAATTATAATTACTTCATACGGTATAATTACTTCATAATTTTTGAAAAGTCATAATTATTTCTGATGTTGATCATAACTTTGGAAAAATTATCTCTTATGATGTTCTTGAAGAGTTGGATAAAGAAAATAGACACTAAAATGATGATATTAAAGTAAAATTGACTTTATCAATATTTATCAATCAATCATATATCGATTAAAAATGATAACATATGTTTAATTATTTAAGAAACAATATAGATGAATTGGAAAAAAAAATATTATTTCTTTCCAAAAGTGTTTGAATGTAGGAAAAAAAATATAACCCACAATTTTAATATTGTCATAAAGTAATTATGTTAATTCATAAAATTATTAATATAGTAAATCTATATAAAAGAACAAATTTTATTTATGTGTCTGGAAGTTTTCTAAGTGATTAATTCTCAATATAATTATTACTTTAAAATTATTTCAATTTTGTGACCCACTTTGTCTAAAAATTATTATTTCTTTTTATTGTTTAAACAATTATATATATATATATATCACTACAAGAGAAAATCATGAAATAGAAACCATTTTAGAGACCAAAATAATTAGTTGCAATAATAATTAAATTAGAAACCATTTTAAAAATTAAAAACAAAATTGGTTTCTAAATTAGTTTCTATTATTGTTAAATAGTTTCTAAATTGGTATCTAATTGGCAACCAAGGTTTAGGTTGTTAATTAGATACCAATTTAGAAACTATTTAACAATAATAGAAACTGTACCGGTAGGTATCGGACGAACCGACCGAATGTATTCGAGCCTGGGGGCAAGTGTACCGGTAGGCACCGGACGAACACACGTGGCCGACCGACCGAATGTATAATAAATGCAAGGGCATTTATGTAACAAGCCAAAGTAGTTAAGATACACCCCGAAAAATAAGGAGAATGCGCTTAGAGAAGATATGTTCCCCGGGTATTCCGGAGCACGACTGGCAAGACCTATCCATAACCACCCTGAGCCCAAGGGATAGAAAGCCCATTAGGCAATCCTATAAATACTGTGCTCATACTTACTTGAGCGTCGGAGTGCCTTCGCAGGTACCCTCCCCGTCCGATCGAAGGAGACATCACGAAGGAACGACCGACCGAAGGAGAATAAGATCGACACATCAGCAATTGTACTACATCAACCGACCGTGCCTCGACCCCATCTCTCCACTCAGGTACAGAAACTAATTTAGAAATCAATTTTTTTTTAGTTTCTAAGATGGTATATAATTTAGTTACTATTGCAACTAATTATTTTGATGTCTAAAAGTTGGTTTTTATTTCATAATTTTTTTTAGTGTTATACCAATATTTTTTTTGTCTATTTGTAAAACAAGATACTTGTCTAAATAGCAATAATGTCTTAGGTTAGGTGTTTTCATCATCCGATTAATTAAACAAATAAATGTTTATAAAAATTATCTAAAATCGTCTAGATGTTATAAAAAAAATTAACTAAATATAAATATAGATATGAGTAATATTTACTTTAACTTTTAAATAAGACATCCACATGGATAAGAATATATATGTATATATAATATTTTATTTTATCTAAATCTTTATATTTTTTTTATTTTAAATCATTAAATACTAAAAAAAAATAACAACTAAATTTAGAGATAAAAAATAATTAGTCACTATATTCATTAAATTAGATACTATTTTAAATATTACAAAAATATTGGTATCTAAAGTGATTTTTATTATTAATAAAAATTTATAAAATGATTTCTAAATCGGTATCTATATTAGCTACCAATGTTTTAACTACTAATATTTTTTATTATAAATTAGTCTCTAAAAGATTAATAGAAACTAATTTAGAATACAAAGTAATAAGTAGCTAAAACTTTGGTAGCTAATGGTTAGATATCAATAAATTTTTAATTTATAAAGTGATTTTTTAATTAGTCAAATAGTAATTAATTATTGATTTAATGTTAACAGTATTATATTTTATTTGTTTTAATTTTTAGTATTTATGAAAAATAATAATAAATATGTAAGTAAATATGAATACCTAATATCTAATAAAAATAAAAATATAACATGTGAGATTATTTAGAAAAAAATTTATAAACTCTTACTAGTGATATATATATATATATATATATATATATATATACACACTAAAACTCAATCTACATTTAAAAAATTTAAACCATGAAGAAACTTTTTAATTTTTCAAAAAATAGATAAGTCTTATTTATATAATACAACTTTATTTTTTTAAATTGTTACCAACCAAAATCACTTTCATTTTATTATACAGTTTACATTATTAGCTTTGTATAAGAGTATCTGTATCCTGAAATACCTCTATTTTGTTTATTCGTGTTTTACTAATAAAAAAATATTTTAAAAAAAAATCATAATGTAATTTAACGATTATAAATAATAATAAATTTGTTTTTGTGTATGACTTCAAAAAGAAAGAAGTCGTATCATTGAGTTAAATTTTCCTCCACACTTCACGTAGTGGTCCTTCTCTTCTTTACCTCACATCCAAGAAAATGCTAACACATCTTGTGGGGACTTCTCTAATAACTCCTACAACTTTGGTGCTTAAATTTCCAACACAACAAGATAAGTGTAATCCTTCTTCTATACTACTTCTCACCAACACCTAGATAGAGACCAAACTTACATTAACCATTAATTCACTATCTCTCTCACTAACCAATCAAAATCAAAATATTAACTATATTAGTATAATGAAAGAAATTTAGTCATTTCTGAAAATATCATTTATTAATAATATAAAAAATAATAATATAATATTTTGTTTTTAAATATATGAATTTCTATAAATATACACACATGCTTGTTAAACAAAAAATAACTATCGCAAAAGCTACGTCTGCCTATGAGTGAAAAAAGAGAGGCTTAAACATTAATGCGATACTTAATGTTATTAATATACCTTTTTGAATATTTATATAAATTCATTCTTCGTTTGACATATAAGTACTATACTTGAATAGGTAATTAAATGTATTTAATGTAGTTTAGTATTTATAAAGCATTTAACAATTGTACTATATATTTATTATATCTAGCAAATATAATTGTGTTGATAAAATAAATTGGGTGAGTCCCACAACCTAACAAAAAAATATTAATGAGGTAGGTAGGTGTGATGACTTGGCCCTTCAATTTTGTCCACTCTAATCTAATGCATAAACTTAAACAGTAATTTAACAAATAAGATAAATTAGACTATTGAGTCACTATTTTTTTTAAATATGTAGATGTTATTAAGTGTTACATATTCTAAGTATTCCCATATCTATATGATTTTATTGCTTTTAAAAAATATGAATACGTTACAGTTATTGTAATTAATTTTACAAACTCAATTATTTCACTGATAAAAAAATATATTCAACTTAAAATGTTACTTTTGTTAATATAGTTCGGTGTTTCACCATTTTTATTTAATTTACAATAATTTAAGAGAAAAAAGCTCTGATTTTTTTATGTGTAACTCACTAGTGTGTCAACTCATTCCTATAATGGAATGAAAAAGATGGAAAAGAAGAAAAAAATTGATTTTGTATGTTTAGTAACTAGAAAGAAAACTTAAATAATATGTGGAATCCACTTATTGTTTCTTATATATTTCTATTCATTTTTATATTTATATCCTTATTTTTTTATAAAATTAATCCAATTAAATAGATTTCAATTTTTTCTATTTATTATATATTTATTCTTTAAGAAACAACTAAACAATAAAATATTTTCTTATGAATTAATCTTAAAATGTAAGTTTAGTTAACTCAATAACAGCAAAAAGTTAAAGTTACTTTTTATAGTAACTCAATAATAAATAGTCTAATTAATAGACTTTAATGTAATTTTAAAATTTAAATTTTGGTCCATTACCCTTTCTATACACAATTTTGATTATATTTATAATCGTGACGTCTTACAACAAAATACATACACTATCAATATTAAAAAAAATAAGGAAGGGAATAATTTGTGTAAGATTAATATTGACGGAAAAATTTGTGATACAACACAATAATTATGAAGGGTGATCACTTCTCTCTTGTATCTAAATTATAATTCTATAAATTATTATTTTATTATAATATTTTTTATAATTATTTTATTATTTTAATATCTTTTTATACTTCCTATTTTGCTTATATTCACTAAAAAATTATTTTTTATAATAAATATTGTATTAAAATAATAATAAAAAATATTATAATAAAATAATAATTTATAGAGTTATAATTTAGATGTAAGAGAAAAGTAATTGTGTGAAACCATTATTCATCCTGAAAGTCGTCCATGCTAATGGTAAGTGGAATCAGATCTTATATTTATTGAGTCTCTATTAAAAACTTAGGGTGTTTTAGTTTTTTGTTTTAAAGTTTTGATTTATTTTAGAATTTTAATATATAGCTGTACATTTTTTCTTATTACATATTTGTATATAATTGAGTAATTAATACTTTTTCTTAGTGAAATATTTGATAATATGAAAACATATCGAATCAAGTTTTGGTATCTAGAGTTTGATTTAAATTATTATTATTAACTCTTATTGTTTTATCTCCTTATTACAACAATTTCTTTTAAGCCAAGTCTGAGTTGTTTTTAAAGATTCAGTCTAGCCCAAATTTTTATCTCTTATAACTTATAAACAAACTAATAAGTTTAATGTCACAAAGCATAACAAAAAATCAATAAAAATTATTCATCACATAAATTATTTTATTTCCCTAAAAATTAACATTAAAATAAAATAATAAATAATAAGTCATTATATAAAAAAATACCAGACACCAAAATTATACACATATCGTCATCTTACCACATAATCAAATAATGAGAATTTCTTTTTGACAAAAACAATTAAGTATTAAGAAAAAGTATTACTTTAAGAAAAAAAAGGGAAATTTTAATCAAAATCATTGAACGTTTTACTCTTTTCTTGAACTATCATACTATTATCAGTTCCTTTTCCAGAAATAACAATTTAATTTCAAAATAATATCTTAATTATTTGGTAAAAAATATAACAAATAAATTAATTGAAATAAAACTAAATTTAAATTTATCAAATGCAATAGTAGATTTTATTTTTATAAATTTAAAACAACTTGATTAAAAATGTCAAACTATCTATTGACTATAAAAATGTTTTTCTTATTTATTGAATGCAATAAATATATTAAATTTTAATGGTAATTATTTTGAAATAATAATAATTTACAAAACAACATGTATCAACTTATATATTTTTTTTATTTCACTTCATTTTAGTTTAAGATTATTTATTTATTTTTTTAGTTATATAACTAGTTGTTATGTACTGAGATTTCCAAATATATACATTATAAGATAAAAATATTTTTCAAAATTTTGTATTAGTTTTTTTTATTTGTCACCTATAGTCTCGTAACACAATCAATGCCTAATTGGTTCGACCACGAATTAAGATATATGTCATATTATATATAAGATATATAATAATATTAAGTAAATATTTCAACCAATCAAACTTACCAATCTTTTCTCATTAACCTTTTTTTTCAAGCTTAAAATTTGGCTTTTAAGATCATACTTATTTATACTCTAGAGTTTCATACTTGTATAGTATAGCATTCATGCTAGTTTTAATAGAAATAAGATAAAATTTTGTTTGATAAAAAACTGAAGTAGCTACAAATAATTATAAAATGGAAAATGATAAATAAATATAATTAATTTTAATTTATGAGTCAAATATACTTTAATATGTGAAAATTCTTAAATATTTAAAATTTAATAATAATAATAATAATAATAATAAGGTTTAATTAAGTTTTAAGTCTCACCTAATTTAAGTATTAATTGAATTTTTATTAAATATTTTTTTTAATATTCAAAACTATTATATTTTCAATTGAGTCTCTATTGTTTAATTTTCCATTAATTGGATAACTCTTGTCTCATTAGCTTGCTTATTTATTTTTTATATTATTTTTTAATATAAAATAATATTGTTATTAGTATAAAGTAATATATAACTTTTATTATTTTAATTAAAAAGTGATGACACGATTCATTCTTATCCAACATTTCTTCTCAAAAATAATAAAAATCATTTGTCATTTTATATTAATCAAATATAATATTATATTAATTACAAAATCTCGTATTTATTAATATATGAAGATAAATAAATAAGATAATGAAACAAGATAACAGCCACATTTATCATCTCCATTTATCAGTTAACAAACAAAATTAAAAAACAAAAACTCAATTAACAAATATAAAAATTAAGTATTTAATGAAGAAATTTTTTAATAGAAATTCAATTAAAAATATTTAAATTTATAATAATTTTCAAACTTAATTAAACCTAATAATGAAAAAATAAAAATGAAAAATCCACAAGTTTTGGAACCACTCTAGAGAAGGGTCTCTTAATAGTGAATGGGCTTTTATTCCAAACCTAACAAATTGGAAGAAGCTTACTGTATCATAATATCATTAACCCACATCTTTCTCATTTGGCCTAACTTAATTTGTTGGTAGTGTTATTATTACATTTCTCCCTCTCTGTACTTAACAAATGAATATTCATTTTTCTTAATATAGTCTAATTTTAATCTATTATAGTTTACTGACCAAACACTTTATTTTCTATACAAATAAGTGCATGCATTGACAATTAATGATAAATACCTTGTAGATCTATAAATTTTTTGACAGTTTTTAATTAAAATTTTGAACTATTTTTTATTTTTTTAATAAAAGTTTTTATATTAGTAATCAAAACTATTTCTGCGTTTTATAATTGGAACCTTGTATTTAACTTTTATTCTGAAAAAATAATTACATGAATCTAATTAGTTTATATTACTTTAGTATCATCGTATCTATCGATCTGTGCCAGTGTTCGATCACGTTTCCAACCCAACTTTTAACTAAGCAATTCGACAACATTATCAATCTTTTGCAAGTTCAATCCACCCAAATATTCTTTTTAGAATCACCTTTAAACTTCAACTTGTAACTACTTCATTGCAAATTCACACAACTCACTCAAACAGTTAAACCACTATTACAACAACTATATGAAAAAGCTGTTAAAGTAACCTAATTAAAAGTTATCAATTAATTTAACAACAAGTATGGAATATAATGTACCCTGGGTAATATAAGTAACACTCAACATTTTAGCTTCATTAAATAATAACTATATTACAACTTAATAAAATAAAATTTAAATTTATTAGGTTTAAATGAACTAACCCACATGACTCACCAATTCATATTACATGAAATTGGATGAATTTTTCTATTTTACACGAATAAAAAATATAGTTGACCAATTATATATTATAATTAACTAAATAATCTTAATAAAGAAGTTATTTTGATATTATATAAAGGACCCTTAAACATGTGTTCTTATATGGTTTCTCTAAAAGAAAAGAAAGAGAAAGAGAAAGAGAAGAAGAAGAATGGAGGTGAAGCAAAAGTTGGGGAGAAGGAGAGAGGTGAGAGGGAGAGTGATTGTAATGAAGAAGGGGTTTTTGGACTTTCATGATATAAAAGCGAACGTTCTTGATCGAGTTCATGAGCTGTTAGGGAGGGGTGTCTCTCTTCAGCTCATCAGTGCTACTTCTCCAAACCCTGGTCCCATCGGAGAGGTGGCATACTTGGAGAAATGGGTTTCAACCATTTCTTCTCTAACAACTCCAGCAACACACGTAGAGTTCTCCATTACATTTGAGTGGGATGAAAGCATGGGAGTTCCTGGGGCCTTCATAATCAAGAACCATCACCATAGCCAGTTCTACCTGAAGACACTGGACATAGAACACATTCCTGGGCATGGCCCTGTCAAATTTCTCTGCAATTCTTGGATCTATCCTGTTCATCGTTATGCCAATGATCGTGTCTTCTTTGCCAATAAGGTAACTTCATTTTAAATTTAATCTTCATTTTATACTTATTACTACTTTTTCTCGCTACTATTATATGTTTATACACAAAAACTTATAAATCTAACAGTAGAACAACTTAAAAGCAAGGTAGTGAGATCATTGTCCTTATAATATAAGAACTTGTTATTTTTTCATGTTATAGTTGGCATTATTAACCAAATATTAAATGGCATTAATTTTGTCTTATTATTTTATCACATATGTATTCATTGTAATATAAAATAATAATTGTACATATGTTGTTAAATAAATATTACAAGAAAATTATTAAATAAAAATTAATTTTAGAAAAAATAAGAATTAATTGCTATAATGACTAAATTAGATAATTAGAGACTACAAACAAATTTTATTTCTAAAGTAGTTTCTATAGTTGTTAAATATTTTTTAAATTGGTATTTAATTAACTACTAAAGTTTTAACTACCAATTATTTAGATTCTAAATTTGGTAGGAAAAACTTTGATAGAAACTATTTAACAACAATAAAAACTATTTTAGAAAAAAAAAAATTCTAGTTTAGTTACTATAAAATAATTATTTTTTATCTTTAACATTAGTTTTTATTTAATTTAATGATTTTTGTGTAGTGAAAATAAGCTTATTAAATTTCTTATTTTTTCGAAGAAATTTCTTATCACACTTAAGAAAAAGTACATAGTTTTGGATAAGTAGATGTGATTAAAGTTTTCAATTTATGAGAAATAATTATTAAAATTAAATTGTGTCACGTAGAAATCAATCATAATTTTAATAATATTTTATAATATCTGGATAATATTTTATAAATGAATAGTCCTTATATATTATATATTTTTAAAGTCTGTTGGACATTATTAGCTTATAAATTAATTGATACTTAAGTTATAAATTTCAAGTTCGAAATTAACTTATGGAATTAGAAAAATTTGATAAACTAACTAATAAATTAGTTGATAAACTTAAAATAAATGTAAAATGACATTAAAATGATATAATTACAAAAATTTATCACATAAACGAAATTTGAGTTTTCTAAAAATATATCATATGTGATTATAATTTTAGATTTTTTAAAATAATAATTAAACTATCATTAAAGGTTTTAGTACTTCTATTTATTTTTTAAAAGTTATATATTATTATTTTTATTTGAAACCAAATTTATTTTTTCATAAACTTAACCTTTTTTATTTCTCAATTTAAATTATTGTTACATTGAATTTCTTTTTTACAATTTTTATTATGTGTAATTTTCACATAATATCATTTAATGAAATATTTGTTACTTCAATTTGTAATATTAGATATTTTTTAAAATTTGAATTGCTTAAAAATAAAAAAAAATCTAGCAAATATTAAAATAGATAATAATAGGTAAAAAAAATTAAGAATAATAAGAAAATATACTGAAATAAAAGCAATAATAACCAAAGAAAATTAAATAGCTTACTAGGTAAAGCTATAAACTAATTAACTAAAGTAGCTTATAACTTACAAGATAGAAAATTTTAAAATAAGCTATATTAAATTATTATTAAGGAAATAATAATTATCAAATTATATGCAATTATTGTATGCAATATTGTACGATATTGCACCCAATTATGTGCAATTAATTTAATAATTATAGAATCTCATGATTAGTATCTCTACCTAAATTGTAATTTGGAGTGAGAAACACCCTATATATTTCCTATACATCGTGAAGTGATGTAAGAGAATAAGAAAATCTTTTCTTCTTACCATTTTTTATCATTTTCTTATAATTATTTATCAAATATTCTTATTTATAAGTTAATCAAATAAATTTAAAGATAGTTTATTGACTTTGCCAATGCATTCTTAGTAGTTCGTCTATCCAAGTTTTAAATAGGTGTATATTCACTATAAGAAAATCATCAAATAGAAACCAATTTTTAGAGACCAAAATAATTAGTTGTAATAGTAACTAAATTAGAGACAATTTTAGAAACTAAAAAAAAAATAGTTTATATTATTGTTAAATAGTTTCTAAATTGATATCTAATTAGCTACCAACTTTTAACTACCAATTATTTAGTTTCTAAATTTGGTAGCAAAAACCTTAATTACTAATTAGATACCGATTTAGAAACCATTTAACAATACTAAAAATTAATTTAGAAATCAAAAATTTATTTAGTCCTAAAATGATTTTTAATTTAATATTATAGCAACTAATTATTTTTTTACCTCTAAAATTAATTTTTATTTCATGATTTTCTTTACTAGTATTAATATTACAGGGTTGATTGATTAAAAAAAATACTCTTATAATGTTTTTTCGTGGAAATCAATTAGTGTCATGTATTCGGATGATAGGATAAAAAAATAGTATATGTAAATAAAATTCTTCTTCTGCCCCTGAACATAATTAAAAATGTACTTAACATAAAGTATTTGTTAATTAAAAGTTAGACTAATTTTGTAATAAATAAATGAGTCCTGGCTAGCTTCTTCATCCTAAAACATCTCAAGAAAGAAAATCCTCTGTTATTTTTAATGAAAGTTGAAACAGTTTTATAGGCATGATAAAACATACATGAAAGTTGAAACAGCTGTTGGGTTTGTGATTTAGGCTTATCTTCCATGTCAAACACCAGAGCCACTGCGCAGATTCAGGGAACAAGAACTAATAGTTCTTCGCGGAAAAGGGTTTGGAAGGCTTAAAGAGTGGGATAGAGTTTATGACTATGCATACTATAATGATTTGGGATCTCCAGATAATGGTCCTAACAATGCACGCCCTGTGCTTGGTGGAGGGTCAGAGTTTCCATATCCCCGTAGAGGAAGAACTGGTCGTCGACACACCAAAACAGGTTATCAATGAAGTTGCCATAGATAGCAACATTCATCACTTGCAAAATGTTCAATGATAACGAGTACTATGTTTGTGTCATGATTGCAGATGCCAAAACTGAGTCAAGATTGCATATTCTATGCGTAAAAAAGGTTTATGTTCCAAGAGATGAGCAGTTTGGGCACGTCAAGTTTTCAGATTTTTTGGCTTACGCAGTCAAGTCTGTTAGTCAGGTTTTGCTTCCAGGGATAACATCTTTGTGTGACAAAACTCCTAATGAGTTTGACACCTTTAAAGATGTACTTAACATTTATAAGGGATGTATTAAGTTGCCAAGTGGTCCTGCGGCAAAAAAACTCAGAGAACTTGTTCCCTTCGAGGTGATGAGAGAACTTATTAGGAATGATGGTGAAAGATTCCTCAAATTTCCAATGCCTGACGTAATCAAAGGTATTTTAATGCTTTCCCCTTATTTCTTTGAGCATGGATTATCTCATCAATAACGTTTCTAGTTAAATTGATATTGGTATAATTGCAGAGAGTAAAAGTGCTTGGAGGACAGACGAGGAATTTGCAAGAGAAATGCTTGCTGGGGTTAACCCTGTCATCATCCAACGTCTTCAAGTACACCACAAAACAATGCCAATTTATACTTTAGACTAAACATAGACGAAGTGATTTTAAATTACAACTAAAGTTTCACTTCAATGAATTATTTAACGAAAAAAGTTTGCACTAAAAGTCTATATAGATCATTAACTACAAAATCTGATCTGTTTTGGATATTTTTGTTTTAACGGGCTAAATCAAAATACAATATGCAGGAATTTCCTCCTGTCAGCAAGTTAGACCCCAAAGTTTATGGAGACCAAGCTAGTTCCATCAGGGCAATACACATAGAAAATAGTTTAGATGGGTTCACAATAAATGAGGTACTAATCACGACTTACCTTTTCCATGAAGTCAAACCCGTATTGAATTATATTATATTTAATCTATATGTCAATAACCAAGAATCTTTATGTTGCAGGCAATTCAAGAAATGAGGCTATTTATATTGGATCACCATGATGCGTTGATGCCATACATAAGTCGAATAAACTCTACCAACACAAAGACTTATGCCTCTAGAACGCTCTTGTTTCTACAAGATGATGGTACGCTAAAGCCACTAGCTATAGAACTAAGCTTACCTCACCCACAAGGTAATCAACATGGAGCTGTAAGCAAAGTTTTCGTTCCAGCTAAAGAAGGAATAGCAGCTTCAGTGTGGCAGCTAGCTAAAGCTTATGTAGCTGTGAATGATTCAGGTTATCATCAATTGGTTAGCCACTGGTATGATTTCCAGAAAACCAATCTAGCACCTCAAGTGTTTCAAACTTCATTATATTTCTGATCTTAAATATATGACAAGAAAATTATGACTCTTGCGTAGGTTACACTCTCACGCAGTAATTGAACCATTCATAATAGCCACACATAGACAGTTGAGCATTCTTCATCCCATACACAAGCTCTTGAAGCCACACTTCAAGGACACAATGCATATAAATGCCTTAGCTCGACACACACTCATCAATGCTGGAGGGGTGTTGGAGAAAACAGTTTTCCCGGGCAAATTTTCCATGGAAATGTCAGCTGTTATATACAAAAGTTGGGTTTTTCCTGAGCAGGCACTACCTGCTGATTTGCTTAAGAGGTGAGTTCAGTCAAAAAAAGGACTTGAATTGATTCCAGTCCAAATTATCACGAGGGGTGATAATAATACACTCTTTTTACTCTCTTTTTTTCGTTTGATTAAAATTTATTCAGAACTAGTAAATTAAGAGTAAGGTACTATTAAGTAAGAAATGAAACCGCACAATTTTGTTATTTCTGATAAATTTGTGTTGTTAGCAATCTCTCCATAATAACACCATGCTACAATTGTATTTGGATTGAATATCAGGGGAATGGCAGTTCCAAATTCTAGCTATCGTCATGGACTTAAGCTTGTGATAGAGGACTATCCATTTGCTGTGGATGGGTTGGAAATTTGGGAGGCAATTGAAACTTGGGTGACAGAATATTGTAACTTCTATTACACGTCTAATGACATGGTTGAGGAAGATTATGAACTTCAGAATTGGTGGAATGAAGTACGTAACGAGGGTCATGGCGACTTAAAAGATAGGCCATGGTGGTCTGAGATGAAAAGTAGAGAGGAACTCATTCAATCATGCACCATTATCATTTGGCTAGCTTCTGCTTTCCATGCAGCTGTGAATTTTGGACAATATCCTTATGCTGGCTACCTTCCTAATCGTCCAACAGTGAGTCGTAGGTTCATGCCCGAGTCAGGTACCCCAGAGTATGAAGAGATTAAGTCAAACCCTGAGTTGGCATTCCTAAAAACAATCACTGCCCAGTTCCAAACACTCCTTGGTGTGTCACTAATAGAAATTTTGTCAAGGCACTCAACGGAAGAGGTGTATCTTGGGCAGAGTGAGAACACCGAATGGACTTTAGATGATGAACCATTGAAAGCTTTTGCTAGATTCTCAGAGAAGCTGTTGGAAATAGAAAACAATATTATGGAAAGGAACAAGGACAAGAGATTGAAAAACAGAAGTGGACCAGTGAAGGTGCCTTACACACTTCTCTATCCCAATACCTCAGATTATTCAAAGGAGGGTGGACTCACCGGCAAGGGAATCCCCAACAGTATATCCATCTAATACACCTCTCCTACCATTATATATATTCTCACTTAATTATGGCTAACCATGGAGTTCGGGTATTAAATAAACAATTTGCTGTGTTGTGTTTTAAAGTATTTCAGGAGACTCTTGTTCTACAATGTTTGATTTAGTTAGTCCATTTCAAGTAAATTTAAGGGACACTTTTTATGAAATTTAAATAAGGTGATTTCTTTCTGCATGCCGTTATTTCCTTACTTTCAAAATGTCGAAAATTTAAATTGTATTTCAAATTTTATATTCCAATGAACACATTCCAAATACAAAATTTAAGTTACAGATTTTATAATATAAAAAATATATGGGTTCCACATTGGATATTTTTAACGCATGGGAGTACATAAAGAGATATATGGAAATTTGGGAAGAAATCGGCTTTAAACAACAGTGATAGACGTGGACTTGCACACATAAAATTGGGCCAAGTATATATTCAGTGTAGTGCAAATTGTTCAATTTCCCCAGTGTGTCAACTAATATAATTTTTGTTTTTCACTTTGATGAATTATTTTCATAGATTAATATTAATTTAGTTTTGAGCTTGAAACTCGTCTAACAACCTACGCTTTTCATGTGATTTTTTTTACTTGGTCTTTCATTTGAAAGCTTGGGTCAGTGACCCAACCATCATAATTTTATCTTTTTATTTTTCATAGTTATATCTTCGAAGTTGTTTATTTTATTTTGTGTATCATCTTATTTGATAACTGTTTATCGTTTCTAAATTTTGGAAATCCCTAATTTTCTCTGTTCTTTAATTACTTGTAATTTCTAATCCCTCTATTTTTATCGAGGAACACTTATCATATCTTTGGAAAATCGTGCATATATCACATATAAGCTTTTTAAGATGGTATGAAGTTAAATTATTCATTATTTTTGGCTTCACGCATTATTATCTAAGTATTTATGGTTAAAGACACAAACTACATGGTTATGGACATGAATAGAGTTGCATTCTCTCTTAGATTAAACGTTTTTATTTTAGGTGATGTGCGGGAAAAGCAAGTGAGAAAAGGTATGAATTGGATAACTTAATTATCTCACTTTACATGTAAAGAAAGTAGAAGAAAGTTACGTTGCGCAATCCCGATTTTAGCTTATGTTTATAAGTAATAAATTACATAATAAAACCCATGAGTAATTGATTATTTGCTTCGCATAATCAATTATGTATGGTTTAAAAGACTACTTTTTCATATGTTTAGTAAATAATCGATTTTGGATGTTGTTTTGTCATCCTAACCCTAACATTAACTCATTATCATATCTCTAACTCTAGACTTTATCCATCAAGTTAGTTGTCCTTCTTGGATGATCCCATCCTTTTGGGGAAAAAATATTTTCTAATTACAAATAACTAAAATCTACAATAAAATAAATTATATTTATTTGTTATTTTTTTTATATTCAAAGAAAAAATTGTAATGTTATATTTTTATCAATTAAAAAAATACAATTTCAATAAAACTCATCAGATCACTCACAAATTTCTCCTTATTTTTTATTCATTTTACATTAATATAAATAATATCATTTTCATCACACTTTCCTCCCAAATTCACCTCATAATTCAGGCAAAGTAAAAAAGTCTTGCACCTTCATAGCTTCTTGTGACAGTCTCTACTTCTTAAAATACCAAAAATAAGTTTTTTTCATTTTGGAATGAATGATATGGAAAATTCTAGAATATAGAATTCGGAAGGTATTTTAAGATTGAGAATGTCTTTTATATTCTTTAATCCATAATGAGTTTCTTTAAAAATATACATTCTTGATTATGAAATTTTAAGATTATAAAATTCAGAAGGTATTTCTAGATTCGAGAATATCTTCCGAATTATGTAATTCAGAATGTATTTTTTAAAGAAAAAATATTCCAAATTTTAGAATCGGAGAGGTTTGAATAAAAAACTATACATTTTAAGATGGTAGGATTTGGAATGTACTTTTTTAACGGAAAAATGGTTTTTTTGCTTAACCTATTAGGGTGCAAGGAGAAACTATGGAGGTGTAGTAAGAAAAAACCTTAATTCGATAAAGGAGGTTTATCTTCGAGGAGGAATGTTTTGGCAGAGAAAGATCCATTGGGTCACGATGTATCCCAGTTTCTTTCATAAACGTCCATTATTAGCTTGAAAATATTGAAACAAATAGTCTCCAATTTAAAGCTAGAAGATCAAAGTTTAAACCCATTACTCTCAAATATTTCAGCTGCTCTCCTTGCCTATAAGATAAAACTTAAATTGTATACAGTTTAAAATATTTAAAAATAAAATAATATATATATATATATTACAATAAAAAAATTTAGTTAAATTTTCCTGACATGTTCGCTTGGATAATGAAAAGTTAACAACATTAAAAATCGAAGTACAATGTACACTTGACTAAAATACAACTTTTCTTTCCATTTAATTTTTTTTATTTTAATTCAATCTCTTAAATTTAACAAAAAAATCCACTTTAGTCTATTACTATTATTAAATTGATAATTTTATCAACTTATAACTATAATTTTGTTAACTTACTTACATAGTAAACTGCAGAAAAATGTTATGTGAAATAGATATTTTTATAACCATAAAAATCAAAATGAACGCGGCTAGTGTTACAAATTGATAAAGTGGGTATTTTATCTAACAAAAATACTTTTAAACTCAGAAAATTAAAAAGAAACCAAAATTTCAATTTGAGCAACTAGAATCGAACTTTCAAACGTTGTTTTACTTTAGATTTTTTTTGTAATTACATTTGAAGGTCCTTTTGAGAATCTTTTGGAGTAGATGAATAAGAGGTGTGAGGTGTGAGGTGAGAGGATGAATCAAAATCTTAGATTGTAATTGGTCCAAACCATATCCACTTATCCATATCCAAATCCACACCACCCATCCAAGATCTTCTTCACCCTATACTTCTTTACTCTCTTTTGTTTCTCATTGATCTCTCACAACACAACAACCAAACACTTCTCAAACCTTCTGCTGTTCTTACCCATGGCCATGGCAACCCAAGCCTCCCTCTTCACCCCACCCTTCTCTGGTCTCAAACCCAGCGACCGTGCATCCGTGCCATGGAAGCAATCCCCCACCTTCTCCTTTACCTCCCCGAAGCCCCTCAAGTTGTCCAAGACAATCAGAGCTGCTGCCGATGAAACCGCAGAGGCAGCCACAAAAGAGGCACCCGTTGGGTTCACCCCACCGGAACTGGACCCAAACACGCCTTCCCCGATCTTCGGAGGCAGCACTGGTGGGCTTTTGCGGAAGGCCCAGGTGGAGGAGTTCTATGTGATCACATGGGAGTCTCCGAAAGAACAGATCTTTGAAATGCCCACTGGGGGTGCTGCCATCATGAGGGAGGGTCCCAACCTCTTGAAGTTGGCCAGGAAGGAACAGTGTTTGGCTCTTGGAACTAGACTCAGGTCCAAGTACAAGATCAATTACCAGTTCTACAGGGTCTTCCCCAATGGGGAGGTCCAGTACTTGCACCCCAAGGATGGTGTCTACCCTGAGAAGGTCAACCCGGGACGCCAAGGGGTTGGCCAAAACTTCAGGTCTATTGGTAAGAATGTTAGTCCCATCGAGGTCAAGTTCACCGGCAAACAACCCTACGATTTGTAAGCACCACGTGCTTCATTCATGCTATCTGCTCATGTACTTATTGTCAAATTTATGCCACAAATGCTAAACTCTCTGCCTTAATATTTTCTTTCTCGTATCTTGTGTTTACTGTTGTTTTATAATCTGTCAACAACATGTTTTGGAATGTTTGATTTGCTTCACCTTGATCAAACCTATAACAGAGTAATATTGACACCGAAAGGTCCAACACTTTAGGAGAAATAGCTTGTTTGAGAATTCTGTGATCAGTGATTCATTGGATGTTTACATTTTATATCGATCCTCCAACTATATCACATTCAACGAGGCTTACATGCATAGCACAACGTTTTCTGTGTATTCCTCGTTGTAAACCGTAGCAACTCTACATGACACCCATGAGTCAATGACAAACACAACGACAAAAAACCTTTTATTTTCGATAATTGGCCAATAGGTAGCTCTACAATTTTCACAGTTGCAGTAAGGTTGTTGCGAATCACCTTTGAAATGCAGCAACCAGCTACAACTGAGAACCCCATCTCCTATTTTTACTGACATGGATTCCTAGAAGGTATGGGGATGAGTCAAGGAAGAGTTTGCCGTTGTCCTGATCTTGAGTAATTTATTTGCATCTAAATTTGATGCAATCAAAACTTTAACTACATCTTGCAACACAGTCTATCAGACGATATACAAAAAATATATAATAAAAGGAACACAGAATTATAATTATTTTGGATCACTTAAAAACATCACATTATTTAGGCTACTAGACGAAAGTTGTTGTTTATAAACATCTTCACAAGAACTTAACCACCCTTGTTTAAAATATCACATCATAACTCTTGTTTAAAATGCTATTTCATAAATCTTGTTTAAAACGGCAGCAACTTAAGTAGCTTCAATCCAAATGTTCAGAACTCAGTCTGCAGAAACTTTTGAAGAAACATAATTGGGATGTGAAAAAAGTTCTACTATAAGTCATTTATGAAATTAAATAATATGCATCCTAATAGAGGTTTAGTTAGATAACTCAAAGTTGTCCTAATCTATCTTAATTTAAAACTGGGCCGATTAATAAGGTTTATTGTGACCCATTATTGGTGTTTCTTGCTGCACCTCCACATTTTTCTTTCTGCACCAACATATTTCAAAATATCCTAATTACTTTTGACAATTTTTGGTGGTTCCAGAACAGAAGAAACGAGACTTACCATCTTCTCCCATAAACCACACTTCCAAAAACATTCAGCTACCACCAAATTATTGTCGGAAACCACATAAATCCACTAAAAACGCACCAAAATCAAGGGAAGAAATCTCACTGTCGCTGCTTGCTCAGTATCCATGAAAATGTAAATAAAAAAGAAGGAGGGTGGTTTGCACTAGCTTTGAGATTTTTAAAAACTTCCAAAATAATTTTGTCAATTCACAAGAATGTAGGGTGTGGGAAGAAAAATACAAGGGTGCAGAAAGAAAAATTAGGGGTACAGGAAGAATTACGTCGTCCATTATTTTGTGGCATTTACTTCGTGCAATCAATCAATTTTGAACTTGCACCCAAATTTTTTGTGAAATGATAAAAGGGGTGTGGATGAAAAGGTCCTTTCTGAAATAATTTTATGGATTTTGATTTTGAGAATACTTTTTTAGATTTTGGATTTTTTTTAAAATTTTTTATCTTAAACATATTTTTTTTATTCTAAAATTATTTTTCTCAAATGAGATTTAGATTTTCAAATTCTATATCAAATTTCATTTCTAAAACATAATAATTTATTTTAGATTTCTTTTTTCAAGCTATATTTTTTTTAATTCTATATTTTTATTTCCAGAATGAAAGACATTTTTGGACATTTAAAAATATATAAGTTATAGGTTAAAGAAAAATGGATGCAGGGAGAATTTGCCTTACTTTATTAGGAACATAGTCAAAATTCATCCTAAACAATTTGAGAGATGAGCTGAGTTAGCAAGATATAGCATGGCATCAACTATTCTATCGTTAGTTATTATATTACTAGTTGCACGGCTATTATTGATAAAAAAATATATTTATAGTGTGTTGAAATTTTCAAATCTTAGTTATTAAAAAAGAGATTCATTTCATTCTGATATTTTTTTAAAAAAATAATTATCACCAAGACAAACGTGAAAAAAAAAATGCTTCACTATATAGAACTATTCTCTAATCGTATCAAGAATTTATCAGTGATTTAGAAAATATTCTCATCAGCAACAGGGTGGCCATCGCTCTCTTTCTTTGATATATTTAATTTACTTGTATTTAAAATTTGGATGCGTATTTTTTTTAGTAATCTATTTACTTGGTATTTTGTAAATATTAATTTATATATATAGTAAATGAATGTATCTCCTGTCGAAAATTTATCTTATTTATATGTAAATGAATCTGAAAGTCATGATGACTGCTTCTTAATGAGTAGGACTCATGTTCGTTACTCTTGTTTATCATTAGATCGCTTAATTACTTATTATAAGCTCAATTATAGATGAATGAAACTATTAAGTCACTTGCGTTCAGTTTGTGTCCTCTTGCCTTAATCACTACTGAATCAGAAAAAGGCTTATGATTTACATATGAAAAAAATTCCCCAAATTTTAAGATTTTTAATTGTGTATAAACTAATTTGAATTTATTAAAAAAAATATTATTTTATATTATTGTTTCCTAAATTTCACTAGCGAAAAAATTGTCCTAATAGTAGATTACAAATATATATAGCATCAACTAAATATCATTATATAGCAGAAATATTTGTCTTCAATTATTTAATAAAACTCTGTTAAAATTGTTTATGGTTTGCATAATTTGTGTTGGCTAATATTGGATAAGTTCAAAACTATACATGTAAAGGTAGAAAAATTTGCACTAGCCAACAAAATAGTAACAGTACTAAATGCGAGTCATTATTTTTAAAAATGAATTTAGAAAGACAATTGGTGAAGCTTGAAAAAGACGTATACTTATTTAAAGCGTTAATGTTGTTCTCTCTGACATATTCTCAACATATATTTTTTTTATTAATGGATAAATTAATATATAAGTGATTAATTAAAAGGTATTAAAAAAGGTGTTAGAAGAAACATTAATCTAACAGAGAGGCATAGTTAGATAATTATTCCAACCATATTATGATGTCCAATGCAAAACTCTTGATTAATTAATTGAGGGAAGTGATGTAAGGTGTTTCTTTTTTAATGTTGGATTTACGAAAATAGGCAACGACCTTTTGCAAAAGCAAGGGTTCAAACGGTAAACGGGCTTTGTTCTCGACGACGTAACGGTTGTTGAATATTCTGGTAGCCTGTAAAGAAAGATAACGAAAAGTAGTTTGAGAGAGAGAAATTGATTTGATTGATAAGAAGACGATATGTTACAATATTGACACGATTAACATGACGCAAATAATTGGGTAGGTGGGCCATGTAACTTATTGTTATTGTCTTCCTTGCTATTTCACTATTATTTTAATTTCTTAGATGGTTGGGTTGGTTGGGAATGTACAACACCAAGCCTCATCCCATATCCAAACAACAAAGCCTCAGTTTTCAAGCTCCAACCAAAGCAATGGCCAACGCAGACTCCAACTCGCTTTTCGTACGTGTAATCGTTTCATCCTTATCCTCCATTTTATTTGCCCATATCTCCGGAATCGCTTGCGCTACGTTGTTTACAAACTCCACCGCATAGTTCGCTTCCTTGCTTTTCACTGTCTTTCCAACCTATATAAACATTCCAAACAAACACACCACTTATCATCACGTTCAATGAATATTATGCTACTTATACTAGGTCTTATACGACGTCGTATAGCAAATTACCAAAACTGTCTGCAGACCCATTTCTCTTCCCGCGGCAATGTTCCGAACGCTATCATCCAGAAACAGCTGCAATATATATTTTTAGACTCATCAAATCAAATACATCTACCTCATAAATTAAAATAATAATATTTTAATTATATTTATTTTATTTTTAATCTAAAATTTTGCAATATATTATTATAAGTGTATTTTTTTCAAAGATGTATGTCAAATTCAAACCATTATTGGTTATTCATCTCAATAATTTCTAATAAAATATAAAACTTGCGCTTTCTGACCTTACCTTAAATAATAATCTCATTTTAAGTTTTCACTGTCGAAAAACGACATCGCGAAACAGGAAGTGACGACCCGTTTCGTTTCTCGACTTTTGTCGGTTTGTAAAGTGGGTGGAAACTTTTTTATGAGTATTTTTTTTTTACATATTTGGATCAATATTTAGAAAGTGATTTTCTTCAGAACTAATGGAGTCCTTTATCGCATGCCTAGAATAACCCTGTGATCAACTAACTATTTTAGAACTCCATGGTTTAGGTTTTTTATACCGTTAATTATTGCTGATCTTTGTATTAATCATTTTAAAGTGACTGTACACAATAAAGGCAGTTCACGGCGGCCTTACCGTACGACGAGGCTCCACGTTGGCAGCGTCTAGCGCGATCCTGAAAGCGTCCAGCGAGGGTTTGAGGAGGACGGGAAATTCGTCGGGTCGGGTCGAGTTGGGGAGATTCGGGTTAATAGTCTCGAAGCAAATAATCTGCTCGAAACAGTCACTGATCCCAAGCCTATCCAACGCTCTCATCGCGTGGATCCTATCCGAATTGGTAAAAACCTTAAACGAAGATAAGAAAATATAAGAATAAAATAGTAATAAAAAAAGAGGAAAGAAAATTTCGAGTGAGAAGAAACATACAATTTTTCTTTGTTTGATAGTGCAGAGCAGGTTGCGTAACTGAACGTCAGGCTTGATCGAGTCGTAAGGTAGCCTTCCGTGCACGAAACTGGTTGAAAGTCAAGAGAACGAAAAGTTTAGGTGTATGCCATGTTTGTTTATTGTTAACAAATAAAATTTGTTTGGTGTAGTTTTATTCTCACCTGTGGTATTCCTCTGCGGTGATATCATAGCCAAGTGCCTGTAAAGTAAGGAAAGAGAGATTGTTGCAATGAGTATTATTGTTACTGTTATTGTGAGTTGTGGAAGAGACATTGATGGAAATTGAAGTGGTGTGTTATACTGACTCGCAAACCGGCGAGGGTGCTTCCGTAGGTTTTGAATAATTCAACTCGGAGATGAGCCGCTTTAGATTCTGAGAATCCGCATTTCTCGATGAGAAAGAGTTCGATGTTCCTCTTGACGCAGCGGTCGATTCCGGTGGTGGAGGGGTACAAGGTGTCGTCCAAATCTGTTTAATTATTAACAATTAATTCAGAGCTAATTAAGAAAGAGTGATTTGGAAGAGAAAAGAAAGAGAGGAAGCATGCGTTGGCCTGCACTCACCAAAGATGATGGCGTCGAAAGGGGAAACGAGGGAGTTAATACCCATTGTAGGAGAAGAAGAGGAAGAAGAAAGGAGTAAAATGGTATGGGAAATGAAGAGAAGGAAGCGAGCTTTGAAGACAGGGAAGGGAGGGGAATTTATAGAGTGGAAATGACGTGGAGCACGTGGGTTGGATAGACATTGTTGATGATGGGATGATCGCTGCGTCACCGTTTCGAATTTGGAAGCCGAGTAGACGCGGGGTCCACACGATAAGCGCATTTCGCTAACTGCTATATCCGCGCCAAATCTTCCAATGACGATAATACCCTGGCGCTGTGCTGCCCAACCCAGTATCATATCATACCATTCATTAATAATACTACGATTATTATAACGGCAACCACCCTCTTGCTTCACACACACATCAACCTGTCTATTTACAATCTTCATTTTTTTCTTTTTAGTTTATTCCATTTTCTGAACTTATTCCTCCTATCACTGATGAGACAACATATCAGTTTATGCTCTTCACCTTTTTTTTATTCGTTAATTCTAAATTCTTAAAGGTTCCTTAGTTCATTTTTAAGTTGGGGTCAACTTCAATATAAATTTGTTTTAATAAATTGAATTTTTTTACATTGAAATATATAGAGGACTTCAAATATTTAACATACATACACTAGATTTCATTAGAAAAAATCAAAATAACTTTTTAAACAGGGGCGTTATTATTTTTGTCAACAAATTTATAATCTTATATAACATCTTTAATGCTTATTAACGTGTTTATATAGGTGTAGGTAAGAAATACTGAGTCATGTTCAATTTTTTAAATGTTTTTTTAATATATTATTAGTGACAAAGTCGATTTATCTATATATCTATATTAATTTTGCATTAAGGTAGGACAAGGTAATTCCATCAATTCAATACAAATCCAACTCCCCTTTTCATCTTCAGTCCGTATTCTGTTATATTTATTTTTTCAACACTTATGGAAGTGGTATTTTTAGAATTTATTTATTTTCATACACTTTAATTAAATGAGATTATTTTTTAAAGTAATAATAACACCGGTAATAACTCGTAACTATGATTGTTTTTAAACACTCAAAAGGAATTTCCATTGATGCATAAATAAGATTTTTTTTTCTTTTATTTTCTTGTCTCCCTGTTCATTTATTTCATTATATCGTATCAAACTTTAGGGTATTTTTCTTTGTTATTTTCTCGGTCTTTCGATGTTGAATGTTGTTAAAGAAAGTACGAGAGAAAACATTGTCCTATAATAAGCCTAACTAATTTAGCAAGTTGGTTGATGCTATGCATTCTTATATAATTATATTTAGACATATGCAGGATATTAAAATTAAATTTGTATAAATAACCATATTAGTGTACGTATCAAATATAAGATCAGATTACGGGGGAAATATAGTTCCTTTTAAAATATAGGTTAAATTAGACTTTCAAGCCGAAACCAATCTAAATCAGTCAATTTTTTTTTTTGAAAACCCTGGATACATCCATCTTATTACATGTTTTGAATTGTGTCTTTGAAGCGTTAAAAAAAATGTGTATTATTATGATGGTTGATTTAATTTTTTTTATCAGAATGAATAAAAAAAGCATTTTAAAGATTTTTCAATCTTTATAAAAAAAAATAATAAAAAAAAACAGTCTACAATCACTTTATATCCTACATAAAATTATGGGTTGCAATGCGGGCTTAACCGTTTTGCATAGGCCTATCCCACGATTAGTCTGTAAAATGCGGGTCGGGTTGGTCTGTTCTGGATAAGAAGTGCGGTCTTATTTCACTGGTCCGCCTTGTATAAGAGGTAGTCTGCGGAATTGCAAATGTGTAAGGAAAATACTTTTTTAAATTAAAATTTCATTAATTATAAAAAAAATAATTTGCTGCTGAAAAAACAAATCTTCATCCTTGTTTTTGTAAGGATTGAGAAAAATAGTTTTAGAGTAGAAGTGTTACAATTAAAGTGACACTTGAATATTTTATTATTAAATTTAAAAGAGCATATAAATAGAAATTATGTTATTCAGGTTTCTTTTTCCTTTCCTCTCCCTTCTCTCTAAGATTTTGACTTCCTCGCTCATCAGTTCGACGATCGGAGTCCACCATCAGACTCCTGGCAGTGAATTTTACAAGACTGCCCGATCAGAATCTCTGATAGAGTAAGTTCATTTTTGCTCTTCTCTTTGAGTCAAATTTTGAACTTGTTAATTTGTTTTTGTCTTCTCTTTTAGCTTCAGGGTTAATCTCTGTTAGCTTAGGGTCCTTGTGATATAGTTAGATTTTTTATTAGGACTATTTGGTGCAGGTTAAGTTACCTTTAAGTTCTTGGTGGATTTGGAGTTCTTAGCGAATATCTCTTAAATTTCAGGTAAGGGAAGCTAGCCTTAATTTCCAATAGAACACTAGGCTAGAAGATCTGGATGTGGGGGTGACGTGGTCACCAGTCTCAAACTTTCTTCCAGGATTGTTTGTTTTAAGTATATTAGAAATTGACTGAGATTTGAATGTGAAATTTGATATATGGTTGCTGTTATAAAATTATAATGTTGTTGAGTATTTGTTGTTTGATGTTGATTTAGATTAATTTCAGCTATAGCATGGACTTTGTTATTTTGGTTGCATTCTGGTGTCATTTAACTCACACTAAAATATTTTCGATCAATCCAAAAGTATTGGATGCACTTTGGTGTCATTTAGCTCACACTAAAAATATTTTGGTCAAGCCAAAAGTCCTGGGTGCACTCTGAGGTATTTTAGCTCACACTAAAATTTTTAGCTCAAGCCAATTATATATACATATATATTACTATTATTATTATTTTAGCATAGTTTATTTTGGATTATTATTGTTAACTGACTTTTTGGATATATTTGGATTGTTTAGAAAGTTTAAAATTTATGTTGTGATTGAATGGTGTATTGATGTGTTAAATGAAGTGTGCAATGATGTGAAAGTAAGATCAAGACAGAGTACTTTCAGGAAAAAAAAATACCGTGTTAAGATTGTTTAGGATGTACATTGACTGGGGATTTGTCTAAAAGGAGATATACTGACTCTACTGAGATAATAGAATCATATAGATAAAGTTATTCAGGTGGTGAGAGTCGAAGAAGATTCATATGAATGGGTAAGTTGTTTGAAAGATAACTAACTTGACCTGTTATATGAGTTAACCCTGTCATACTAGGAGAGAGATAATATTGAGATTATTTATGCGCATAGCTGTGTGGATTTCACAGTGATATAGTATGACAGGTGCAGATCTCCGAGTCTAAGTCAACGCACGAGTCTTCCGGAAGTAGAGTCAAGTGTCTATGTGATATGAGTCAGTGGAAGTCTGACATGTGAAAGATGAATATTAAATTTTAATAGACACTTGATGATTTGAAAAATTGCATGAGACTTAATGATTTATGTTTATTAATTTTAAATTGAAATTATATACTAGCTTACCTTGTTATTTGTTTGTGTTGTTTCTTTATCTGTGATAATCGAGTATTTACACGGGAGTAGATGATGTTACAGGTGATAAAGCTCCTCCTCAGTGAGAAGCTGAATGATGAAATTATTTTATTTGAAATTTGAAAATAATTGTTTTAATTTTATGTAGATATTTAAAGTCTTATGAAGAGAAATATGTTTTGAAACATTTTAAGAAAGAGTTGTGGACATATTTATATTGTGTTTATATATTTATTTTAATAATTTATACAGATTATAGTTTTTAAATTTGGAAAAATATAGGAATGTTGTAGTTTTAAGTCATTCGATTAAGATAAAAAAAATATAAAGACATTTAAACATTATAAAAATAATTAAAGTTTTATTTTGTATATATTTTTTTCGTAAAAAATGTATGAGAGTATATCAAAATTTTGTTACATAATATTTTAATAAAACCTTTTGTCTTTATTATTTTTTATTAAAAAAATTTAAATATAAAATTTTACTTAAAACTACATTTACTTTTATTTTTAATATTAATTTTTTAAAATAAAATATATTTTTTAAAATAAAATAAAATAAATATCATATTATAATAATAATATGTGTAAGGTATGATTTTTTTTAAATAAAATAATTATTTTTCTTATTTATTCGAGTTAGCGAACAAACCAATCTCGCTCCACTTTTTAATAGCGAACTGATACGCATCATCCGCCCCCATAATACCATTCTTACATAAAACTAGTCCCAAGCATAATGGTTGATTCAACTTAAAATGTTCATCTAGAGTTGTTAAAACCGGATTTCTTTCAGTTTTAATGGTTTTAGTTCAGTTCTATTTTAAATGGAATATAATTTTTAGGTGAACCTAAGTCTACGTTGAATTACCACACCAACTAACTATTTTGATTTACTTCAAAAAATAATTCAAAACTTTAAAAAAATCTTATATTGATAAAAAAAGGTTTTTTATTTTCAAATTAAATTATATAACATATAAATTATAACAAATATGTTTTAATACAATAATATTGAGAAAACTGTTTTTTATTTTTTTTACAGTTAAAATGTTTTGTTTGGAATAGATGAAACAATTATTCTAATATAATATTCAAGAGTGTATTTTAATTCCGTGGTGAAACAATTATTTAAATATAATGTTCAAACGTGTATCATACTGTTCAAGATACACAAGGAGAAAGACGTAAAAATGAAATAGAAAAAATAAATCTCTAAGAACTTACTCGAATAGGTAGCATTTTATTATATTATTTTCTTGTTTTTATTTTTCTTTTTATATCATAAAAATAATTTATTTTTAAGAAACTAAAGCAAAAATGAATGTAACACATTACGCTTTTCCTTAATCGTAAAC
>Ga0123342_1000785_pt1 | contig 51697 bp, 19 predicted proteins | sample Turbeawhitnodule_FD_89960 | JGI IMG/M metagenome (GOLD analysis project Ga0123342, IMG submission 89960) | Root nodule microbial communities of legume samples collected from Mexico - Turtle bean Mexico white nodule | ecosystem: Host-associated > Plants > Roots > Nodule | place: Mexico: Nepantla...
GAGAAGATATATTCCCCGGGTATTCCGGAGCACGACTGACAAGATATATCCATAACCACCCTGAGCCCAAGGGATAGAAAGCCCATTAGGCAATCCTATAAATACTGTGCTCAAGCCAGAGAAGGTACGTTTTCAGTCACTGACGAAACTACGCTTAGAATCTCATACTTACTTGAGCGTCGGAGTGCCTTCGCAGGTACCCTCCCCCGTCCGACCGAAGGAGACACCAAGAAGGAACGACCGACCGAAGGAGAAGAAGATCAACACGTCAGCAATCTCATTACGTCAACCGACCGTGCCTGGGCCCCGTCTCTCCACTCAGGTACAGTATGATTTATGCAACATTAAAATAATAATAGTAGATATAAAATTATTTATCCACTCTCTTCCCGCTAAGAGAGGTAATGTGGGTCGGGTTAGCCTATACTGGACAAGAAATGCGGATTGATTTCACTGGTCTATCCTTCATGAGAGATAGTCTGTGTAAGAATTTTTTTTTTTAAGAAAATAAAATTGGATTGTTAGAAGACTTGATTAAAGACAATTAAAGTTTTGTTTTGCATATATTTTTCCTCTGTACGTATGTAATTGTATCCGAGTATCTTATCAAAATTTTGCTACAAAATATTTTAATGAAGATGACTAATTTTTTTATCAAATATCTTATTGAGATCTCTTCTTCGTATAATTTTTTATTAACAAAATTTAAATATAAGATTTTACTTAAAATTAAATTCAATGTGACTCTTAATATTAACTTATTTAGATTATTGAAATAAAACATTATTTTTTTAGTACATTAAATTCAATATTTTGAAAATAAAATATAATAAAGGTTACATTGTAATAATGGGTGAGTGATGTATGATTTTTTTTTTTAAAAAAAAAACAAAATAATTATTTTTTATTTACACGGGTCAGCGGATCAACTCGTCCTACCTCACTGTTGGTCCGTGCGGACTGCAGGTTATGTGAGACGGACCTAAGTGGATCAACGAATTAGATTAATGAGCTCGTCTCACGATTTTTAGTAGCTGACTGCGGACTAGGTATGATTTGTCACACATTACCATCCCTACTTCCAAAGTTATTTTTTATTCAAATTATAAAATGCATACATCAAAGATAAAAATAGTATACAAATATTATTTTTAATAAATTTTATTAAATTTATAAATGAATATAGATATTAAATTGAACTCATTTAAATAATATCCCTTTCTTAAAAAACTGGCATAAGGAATGTTTTTCCACCATAGTTGAAATGCAGTCTAAATTTAGAATTTAATTGAAACGGTTCTTACCTACAGTTGATTAAGTCACTGTTTCCCCTTTTTTACCTTACCTACCCTTTCTGAGTTCTTCCTTGTTGAGTGTGATTGTTGGTGGTGAGAATAGATAACTGTGAACTAATAATCTAAATAGAAAACATTGAGAATAACTATTCACCTAACCAAGCAGAGTGAGAGTGTGAGTAGTTGAATGTTGAAGAAGCACTGAAACTGAAAAGAAAGTGAATATAGAAAACACATTGAGGGTGAGAAATTAGCACCGCACATTTGAAGAAAATAGCTTGGAACAGATCATTGATTGAAAATGGGCATTGACACCAAACTCTGGCCATGTTATCGCAACCAACTGACAGAATGATAGCCCCATAACACCTGATAAAGGGCACCCGTGATCTTTTCTTCTGTTGACAGCATTATCACAGACCATATGAGCCACAATTCTTCTGTAAGGACATTCATTGCACAGCTTACTTACACGTTATATCCACTGTTATGTATCTGTCCAGAACACAGGTTACAGCCAAATACACCTCAAGAACAGCTTCAAAGGCCTCATAACCAATTAAGCTCTGCAAACAAAATCCATCAACTCACACTATTCGACACACCACATGTCTCAACTACACACCATGCACAGTTTTTAACCCAGCAACACCCGACATATACGTCATTTTTGCACCATACCACCACACCAACAACTTGTAGCATTTAAATGTAACAAAATTTCTGATACTCTATGAAATTATAGCACACTTTTTTATGTTAAGACCAACCCTTCATAATTAGGGAATCACTTGAGAATGACAACGAAAAGCATCAAGTCTTTCTACCTTAAGTCATAAGCCATTGCGATCATTAATAGCAAATGAAATCTAAGCACAAGTATATAATAATCCTAAGTATATTTGGATGAAGAATATAAGGGTTATTGTCCATATGAATGAAATGAATCATTATATTACTCATATTTTCATTTATCTACAAGCAACAACATTTTGACCCACACAACATATCGAAAATTTTCTAATATTAAATACCAATACCAACTCAAAAAAAAATTCAAAAACTTGTCACCTTGGCTTTCACCATATTCAAAAACCTTAACTCACGCATGATGCGAATGATTTTAATTGTAAGTTTTTAAAAAAATTAAATTATAATAAATTTCAAAAGCTATTTATTTTTTAATTAAAACTATAAAGAAACATTAAATTAGCTTTCAAATATTAGTAGTGACTAAATTAAGGTTCTATTGGAGTTGATTTAGACGACTCTAAAGAACGCAAAAAAAAGTTAATTTTTAAAAATATAAAATTATTATTTTTAACTCTAAGTTGACTTCAATTATTTTAATTTTTTAATAAATAAATATTTGTGTTATTATTGGATTAATAAAATTCACTTAATGTTAAATGCTAATAAAGTCGGTTTAATCAATTATGAGACAATATTAACTACTTTTTAACTTAAACCCTAAATCTAAACTATTCTAATTAAAAATTAGTTATGAATTAACATTGCTTAATTGATTAATAATATCAATGATGTCAATAAAGTCATTACTAAATATATTAATTTTTTTAAACTAAAAAATATATTCACTATTAATTTTTCTTAGTTTAGAAAAACAATAAAAAAAAATCATCAAATGTGTTATGTTTTAAAATTTTGAAAACAAAAAACTCACCACATTAAATAATAATATTTTGTTTGAATTAAGAAGATGATTTGAGAATAAATTGTGAGAAACCTTCAGTTGTTTGAGTTAAGATAAATAAAGTAGAAACTAAATACAAAGTTTATGAAAACTTGTAAGTGATGATATATATAATTGATTTTTTTTTTATTTTTTTAATTATCTTATTATGATTATTTCATAGATTTATTATTAATATATTTTTAATTATTTATATATATATTTTTTAATTTTAATAATAATTATTAATATTATATTATATAATTAATTTTTATTTTATTTTATTCTAATATAAATATAAATATTAATGAATTAATAATATAAAAATATAATATTTATTTAATATAATAATTATAAACATATATATAATAAAACATATAATATATTTAACAAATTTTTAAAAATTAAAGTTAAAATAAATTTGAAATTAAATAAAAAATTATTATAAAACCTTAATAAATAAAAAATTAATATTTTAAAATAAAATTATATTAAAATAAATCGTCAAAATTTAATTAGTTTTATTTTACTTATTAATTAATATTTTAAATTTATTTATTAATTAATATTTATTAATTTATTTATTAATTAATATTTTTATTTTATTTATTTAACATAAAACTTATATTAACAAAATATTAAATTTATTTTATTTTATTTATTATTTTATTATTTTATTATAAATTTAATTATTATATATTTTAAATATTTATTATTTGAAAATTAAAAAGAATACTTTACATTTTATTTAACTATAAAAAATTAAACTTTCTTGGTATGTGAGGAGGAAAAGTTTAAGGAGAGTTTTATTCTCGTTATTTCACAATATGTATTGATTTTTTAGGTTTTTACTTGTTTTTTTTCTTCGTTCCATATCTCTTCGTGGTTTGAAAGAAATATAGGGTAAATTAATTATTCTTCGTTCTAGTTTTGAAAGAGACTACTATGTTCTTATTGAAGTTCGATTGAGGAGAGGGTGAAATTGCTTGTCTCGTATCTTATTTTTAATCAAAACGACATGCTTCTCTTTCGGTGTTGATTTTCTTTTGTGTGCTATTATTACACTGATTTGATTGTTGCTTTAAATAGATGTTGCCATATAGGTTGTCGTTTTTCTATATTATTTTCGAACTACCCAAATTCATAATGTTGGTGCACATACTCAACTTAATTAATAGGAATCCAACTTTTCAGAAATTATCCCTAAATATTTCCCTTTATTATATTTATTTATTGTTGATAATAAAATTATTATATATATATATTTAATTATTGATTAGTAAATAACTGTTATTTTATACCTTTTATTTTAAAATAGATTTTCTTCCTATTAATTCCTATAGAGTTGGAATAAAGAGAAAAAACACACACGCTGTTATAGAAACACCAAAAAATATAAAGTTAAGGGAATGCAATTCATGGCAATAAGCAAGTGCTTATTTTAACACATACTTCAACTCGTGCATTCAGGTAATTTAATGAATCGGTAATTCTAATTTTTGTCTCACTCTTTAGTTTTTTATGAGTGGATTTTAATGATGCCCGTAAATAACAACAAAATATATCAAATCTAAAAAGGGTAACTAAGAATACTTATTTCTACCAACTGATTAGACTAATATATAGTATTATATAGTTATTTTTGGGACAACTATTTTTAAAGGATAAATTAAACCCATTTTGCAAAAAAGAAGAAGCATCCTAGACAAATTTATCTAAAATAGTATATTTTTTCCCTTTTTATATCAACAATAAATAAAATAAATTAAACGGAAATAAACAAATTTAGATCATTCTGCATTATCTGAAATCTTAGACATTATAATTACAATTTTTTTTTTAAAAAATAAATATATATTTTTAATCAGAAAAAATAAATTAATAGGATAACTTATTGGATGTTCCAATTCTAATAAAAAAAGATGTGTCCTTTACTTCAACACCTGGTTACAATGGGAGCACACTAACATAATTTAAAAATATTACTTCTACAAAGTTAAACAACATCAAAACGACGACTAATTGTTCAGTTATAATAGTGTTTTGAATTCAAAATCAACTTATGTAGATGGTTTTTTTAATGCTTTTTTGCAATTCACCAAAAATAATAAATTAGACTATTATAAAATAATTATTAAATAAAAATAATTTCTAAAGATAAAAATAATTAAATATTTTTTAACTAAATTAAATATTCTTTTATAAATAAAAAGATTATTAATATTATAAGAAAATGATAAAAAATGGTAAGAAGGAGAGATGTTTCTTTTTCTCTTATGTGTATATTACATCACTTAACGTATATAGAAAGTTTCTCTCCCCAAATTACAATTTAATTAGGTAGGATACTAATTATGAGATTCTATAATTATTAAATTAATTGCATATAATTGGGTACAATATCGTCAAATATTGCATACAATAATTACATATAATTTGATAATTAAAATTTTCTTAATAAATATTTAAAATAATTTTTATTATTAATAAAAAATTAATTTCTAAATTAATATCTAATAACTATCAAAATTGATAGTTTAAATATTTCAAACTATATCTAATATCAATTAAACCTCAAACTATAAACTAATTAAATATTAATTTAAAAAAAAAAGTTAGTTTACAGAATTTTTTAGCCATTAGCATACCTCCATATCCAACCTATTTAAACACAACACGATTGATTTTGTATAACTAGTTGTTAAAATATTATTGTTTTCAGGCAAGGAAAATATGAAAGCAAATAGAGTTGTAGTGTGCATGTAGTATGAACATTTTTTGTACAGAAAAAATAGAAAATGATAGATTGTGGAGTATCTATGACAGCTTCTACTTGATAATCCATCATACTATACCCACAATCACAAAAAAAGTAATCACATAGATTAAATTAGCTGTACTTAGATTCTTTGGAGTGTGAATTGAATCAATCATGTCAATTTTGTTTTCAAGTGTGTCTCTCTTTTTCCATGTACTTAATTAATTGTGTCCAAGGGACACGCATTCAACTGTACTTTTGATAAGAATCACCCTTTTTTTAATTAGACGTGAGAAATGACACGATTATATTTTTCTCCTTGGTTTCCTTCTACCTTTATCTTTCTTTTTACCCTTTTCACTTATTTTTTTCTATCATTATTCACCATTTTTCATTGATGGGAACTTAAATCCACTTTGAGAACGAACCATTTCTCCATTGCCAGAGGAATAAGAATCTTTCAACTGCTAAATCATTTTCTTTTCTTACTCCACTGTCTACAAGACTAAAATGTAGAGACTTATTCATATTTTTTTTTCCCTTTTTGTTCAGTTTTTGTCAAATATAAATACAAAACATCACTTTCTCTCTATCTTTAAGAAGTGTTGATGATGTGTTTGTGAGATGCGTTAATGCAAGTGCAACCAAATACTTAGTGGTGTAAAATATGCAATAAGTGTGTCTGCCATGAATTCTGGAAGTTAATCGTACACGTATGCATGTTGTGGTTTTTCTTTTTTTATGGGTAGAAGACTATTTGTAATTTACTGGGCCTGTAGTGTCTTGTCAAACTGCATTTTTTTTTCCTTTTAAAAAATGAAAATGATTGATATAGGAAAAGAAAGTAGAAAAGAAAAGAAGGTTGGGATATTGAATTATCCTTATTACACAAGCAAGCCACACCATTCACTGAAACAGTGTGCAAAGCAGAAAGCCTCTCTTCCAAAATAAATCCAAGAGCTCCAAATCCAACCCTCTAGGCCATAAGAAATCCAATTAATTTCACACTTGATTTGATAATTAATTCGTTATATATTTTTTACTTTATCAGTCAAATAAATTGATATTGAATTCAAACTTAAGCACTTCAAATAACTGAATTCAAATTAGGTATATATATAATTTGTAAAGATTTTTTAATATATATATATATATATAAATATTTATCCTCCAATTTTCAATTATACAAAATATTAGAATTAAAAGGTTTCTAAAAAGATAATACAAAATTACATAAAACTAACCTTGAAATCACATTGCATTCCTAATCATGTATGATCTTCCTTCCCTTTTTTTATCAACAAAAAGAATAAATAAATAAATATGAACCAGTTAAGGGGTGATCAAACTCATATACATATTAACTACTCTACTCAAAAGAAAGACCCAATAACCTTGCGAAAACTAGCTAACTCAAACTCAACGAAAACACCTAAACATAACAATACACGACCAAAAACTAAGAGAGATTTTAAATCGACAACAAACATGTCAACAGATCAAAACATCAATCAAAAAAGAAAAAACAAGCATAAGCAAAATAAGAAGTGATTCAAGACTAAGCCTTAAATTGAGCAAAGAAAATATTTTAGAATGATCAATCGCTACATCCTTCAAAATGTGATTATTCATGTGCCTCCAAATCTCACCAATGATTGCAACCCAAATGCTTCCCCAAGCGGCGTTTACATAGCCTGGAACATTGCACAAGATAAAGTGTAAGAAATGTGAACCAGAATCAAAATGATCTACTGACGCCATCCCAAGTCAAGCATAACACTGACTCCAAACTAACCAAACTATTATGCATTCAAAAAACAAGTGTTGAGTAGTCTCAACTTCTTCCCAACACAAACAACAGGAGGAGCAATCAACTGTAACCCCATGTCTAACCAGATTAGCCTTAGAAGCAATAGAATTACCCAACACCCTCCAAGCAATAAAGAGAGTAAAAGGTAACACTTTAATCTTCCAAAAATCTCTGAACAAGGGTGAACTTTCATTAAAGCAAGACTTCCTTAAAATACTGTAGGCCGAACTGACCAAGTACCCCGAATTCGCGTCTTCCTTCCACACCCAGCTAACTTCCTTACCCAAGACAAGACGCGAGCCTTGATGCTTATGCAAAAACTGAAATTCCAAAGTCTTTTCCCAATCAAACAAGTCTCTTCTCCACTTAATAACCGAATTCCAAGAGTCGGAGGCCCACTCCTCAAAAGAATCCAAGCAAGCTTCATTGCTAATACTTAAATAGAACAATCTTGGAAACCTACTCTTCAAATCTTCAGAACCCAACCACACATCATCCCAAAACAAAAATATTATTTCCATTACCGATTATCCACTCAAGGCAACCCTCAAAATTCCTTCCCCACTCCTCCATCCTCCAAATCCCCTTTAGATCTCTCCACCACAAAGACTCATGGTAAGAACTCTTATTCTCTTTTAGACTCCTCCAACCATTCCATTTTGATTCAATAATCTCTTCCCAAAGCCCTCATTTGTCGGAATCCAAACGCCAAATCCATTTTCCCAACAAAGACACATTGAATAATCGTAGATCCAAAATACCAAGACCACCAGCTTCCTGAGGCTCACAAACTTTTTTTCAAAAGACCCGAACAATCTTCATCACAGTCACCCCCAACCCCACAGAAAATTCCTCTGTAATTTCACGATTTCCTTCTACACCGAAGAAGGCAACTTAAACAAAGAAACGTAAAACAATGGAATGGAAGAAAGAACAAACTTAATCAAACAAACTCTCCCTGCGAGTGACAAGAATCTACCTATCTACCTACACAATATGCTTTTCATCCTTTCTATCACGTTGACCCAAAATGAACTTCTCTTATGACAACCCCAAATACTTAAAAGGAGTATTCATCACGTTACAATTGAGTAACACAGCAAAACATTGGATCTCAAACTTATTCTCTCCCAGCCCACCAATCCTACTTTTCAAGAAGTTAACCTTTTCAAGAAGTTAACCTTAAAGTCAGATGCTAACTTAAAGCAATTCAACATTACTTTAATAGTGAAGACACTTTTAATATTAGTTTCACAAAAGAACAAATGTGATCAACAAATTTACCTTAGTTTCCCATCTTCTATGCTAAGTGTTCAAATCAAATAAAAGATATGAAAGAATCTCATAATTCCATTCAATAAATAAATATATATATATATAGTAATAATAATAATAACAAGTCACGGTTGAATACCGTTAAATACTTAGATTCAAATTATGACGCACTAACATTTATTATAATGACTGAATTATAACCTTGTACTAAATTATCATAATTTATAATATATATATATATATATATATATATATTTTAAAAGAATAAAATTTAAAATTTTAAGTTATATTTAGTATACAAATTAGAATTTTTAAATATTCATTAATTTATTTTATAAGTATACTCTTTTTCTTTAAACTTTTTTCTGAAATTTTAAGGCGATTTCTTATTTATTTTTCTTCAATTAGTAGACGAAAATGATTAAACCTTGTTTTTAAGGCACTTAGGAGCAAGTCCGAAAGTATATATTGCATTCACTTGAGGGGGAAATTTACTTAGTTAAATTTACTAGAAGTTATCGAAATTTGTTGAAATTATTTTGTTATCGAGTTGAGTCGTTGTTGGAATTAATTATTTTTTCTAATTATTAACCATCTACGTCATAAACTATCAAAAAATTATTAAATAAAAATTAATTTTAGATAAAAAAATAATTAGTTACTATAGTCACCAAATTAGAGATCAAAAAATTATTAAATAAAAATTAATTTTAGATAAAAAAAATAATTAGTTACTATAGTCATCAAATTAGAGACCATTTTAAAGACTAAAAATATTTTCTATTTCTAAATTAGTTTCTATTATTGCTAAATAGTTTTTAAATTGATATCTAATTAACTATAAAGTTTTAACTATCAATTATTTAGATTCTAAAATTGGTAGCAAAAATTTTCGTAGCTAATTATATACCAATTTAGAAACCATTTAATAATAATAGAAATTAATTTAGAAATTAAAAAAAATCTCTAAAATGGTATCTAATTTAGTTAATATATTAACTAATTATTTTTTGTCTTTAAAATTAGTTTTTATTTAATGATTTTCTTGTCGTGAAACAAATAATAGAAAGTAGAGCAAATAGAATAATGACACCAAATTTTTTTAACTTGGTAAAGTTCCTCACTTGCTTGCTTTTATTTCCTCACAAGTTCTTTATACAGAGAATGAGTGGAAAACTTATCACAAAGAGATAATGAATAATTAAAGCTTATCACATTTTTAAGAGAGATATAATTCTAAGACTTTTGGAATAATCATTATTAAATATATTCAATGGATCAATTACCAATATTTATTGGTCATGGTTTTCATTAAATTAAAAAAAATTTCTTAATTCTGTCAATAATTATGAACTATTTTGTCTTTAATTAAATATCCATTATTAGTATGTGTTGTTAAGTGGAATTTAGTTATAAAGTTATTTATTTATACAAAGCAAGTACATGTACTCTATCTGAATATAGTTATGTGTAGATGTAATATTAACTTCAGAAGAATCAGTGAATGAACTTCTGATTACTGTAGTTGTTGGTACATCTAAGATAACTAAATCGTACTTTTTGAGGTACCACTTCAATGCCAACTTCTATTAATTTTTAAATACACAATTTCTGATGAAATCATAAACATTATTGTTACTAATTTTATTTCTTTTTTAATTTTTTTCTAATTTTAAAAAAATTACTTTTTTAATTTATTTATATAATTTAAATAATAAAATAATTTTACACATAAAATATTATCATTTTTTTAAATATTTATGTATATAATAAATAACAAACATATATATAATTTTAAAACTCAAATTATCAAAAAAATATATAAAATTAAAAAATTATATAAAAAAATAGAAAACGTAATAAAATTTAAAAAATAAAAAAAATTACAGGTTTATAATTTTAATTTACTAATCAAATTATTAAACGATAACTTAAAATAGAAAAAAATTTATGTTAAAATTTAAAAAAATTCATTAACCAAATTGTTTTAAAAACCACTTCAAAATAAAAATATATTAATTTAGAAATTAAAAAAAAATAAAAAAATAAACACAGAACTTAGAAGAAATAAAAGATAGTATATATCATATACAATTTTTAAAAAAGTAAAAAATTAAAATCATCAATTTTAAACACTACTTTGAAAAAAAAGTCATAGCATTATCTTCATTAGTTTAAATTCGGAAAGTAGGATTGTCACAACTTAACCATTTGTTTAATTTTTTTTTTTTTATAAATCTATCTATATGATCAATTTTAAGACAAAATGCATAGTACAATGAAAAAAATCTACATGTAATGAATTGAACTGATGTGATAGAAAATAGTTGTAAAAATTTAAGAATAATAAAAATGACTAATATGTTGCTGCATTGTTTTTTTTTTTTTTGCAGTGTATATAAATTGTATTTGAGTGGTGAATAATTTTAATATTTAAAATTTTAGAAATGAATTAAAAAAAGTATATTTTGAGTAGGAAAGCAAATTTAATCCTTTTTAATTTATTTATAACATAATTATGTTGTTCATTTGAAAATATTTAATATATAAATATTTTTTGAGTTATACATTTATGTTTCTAAAGACATTTTAACTAAAAAAAAATTAAAATTAATTTAAAAAAAAAATAGGTGGAGGAGTATCCAAAATATTTACACAATCAACATTATACATAAACACATAATAGATTATGACTGAAACAAACAATGATTATGGTTAACATGTTAAGAGATTATGCATGGTTTTACTTTTAAATAAATTCATTCCTGAGATCAATTCAAAAAGATTTTTTGATGTCTCTGCATCTCATATATCAGAAGTGTAGGCCATCTCCCCTCTGCTCCCTCTCTCCCTCTCTCCCTTCCTTTCTGCTCAAATCATGCCATCCAAACACTGGGTTTAGATTGAGTTCAGTTTTCCATTAGCATGAATTCTGAAGTTTGTAAAGAAAAAAGCAATAACTAGTTATGTATACATCATGTTATGCACCATGCTTTGAACTTAATTAACGAAATATGGTGTTGGGAGTTGTGATTGGTGAGGGTGAGGAAAAGTAGCCTCTAAGGTAAGGAAGTGCAGATGACTAGTGTGAATTATATGATGAAGAATTTTTAGGTAATCGTGTTCATGACCTAAGAAATCACATGGACCCATTTGAGGCTATTAAGTACTTGTGGGGAATACGAGTAGCAGTGAGGTGTACTGCAATATGAGTTTGACAGATGACATTATCGTACCACCATGGTACATGTGTGGGCCTCTTGTTCTCGGGGTAAAAGAACCTTCCTCCATAGCCTTTCCAATTTAGAACATTTCCCTCTCTTTTTCTGTGTGCATAATCTTTCTTTCTCTTCATTCAAGTTTCAAATTTTAATGTCAGCCAGAGAGCCTATGCAGTTAATAATGTCACTGAGGAACACATGCATGAAGCTTGCTTACTTAATGTTATTATGAGATCATGCCATGCAAATATCATTAAAATCAAAATCATGTGTTTCATTGCATTGTCTTCCGATATAATGACTTGGATTGAAACATTGGACTTGAGGTCGAAACATTATGTTATATGTGGAAATAGTAAAGATTTTTTCTTAATTTTTTACGAAGACTTGTTATGATACTATCAATATACTTTCACATTATTTAGAAGTCGAGGCTAAATCAGTTTAAATACATTTTCATTCTTTCATCCTTCGAAACACTTTTTAAGAATAAAATTGTGACGGAACACCAACTTCCAAAACTGGCCATACTTCAAATGCGATGATTGACCTAACAATAATGTCCAACCGACTTCGGATCACGTTGTGTTGTACATGTTTTATTTATATAATCCTCACATAAATATTAATAATCAGAAAAATTTCACTCATGAGTTCAAATTACATTATTGTTTTAATCTGCGTATGTATTATTTCTCAAACATGGTAGAGGAGGTTCTTGTGATATTTGTCTACATTCATAATTGAGTTCTGACTACTTTGTTGAGTCAGATGTGTGATCGAAATTGACACGACCAGCTCCAAAGTGTCAGTGAGGTGTAGTGTGAGTTTGATCATGATTCAGGAAAGTGTCTTATTAGTTTGTATTTCAGCTCCAGTTTCTTAGATCTCTCACCATGTATCATGGAACTGAAATCACAAGGGTTCCCCAAGTTCATAAGGGAACAATCAAGAGAACTTAGTAATGTGTGCCAGAAAGTGAATTCACCAAAAAACCATTACATATTCCCTATCTTTTCTGGGCATTTTTGAGCCTAAAACACCAGAATAAGTACAGTTCTTCATGAAAAAGTAGAAGACATGTTTCAACAAGAGGAATCATTTTATACATTAAAAAAAAGGACCACCACATAATTTTGATTATATTTTATACAAACTCACAAATATCTTTCAAAGAAGTCAACTCTGGTATAGGTTAAATAAAATAATTACAAGTTCAAACTTTTTTTTAAGAGTTATTACCTTATATTTGTTTGTCATTAGGAAAATTATGTTGTTGTTTATAGTTTATAAAGATATTCTTATTTTTATTTTTCTCACATCAAATACATGCTGATAAAAAAAAAATTATCATACAAATGTTTAGAAACAAAATTGAAGAAAAATAAAAGCAGACTTGCATTTATTTATAAGAATAATAAGTCCTCAAACTAGAGAGTCATTGATTAAACTGTTGTTTCTTGATCGAGGCTGTAAATAGACTGTTTAAACTCAGCTGAAAATATTGCAATTATTTTTTGTTATAAATAAATTGACATGGGCGTGTAGTACATTTTAAAACATATGATGTTGGTAGAAAACATTGGTGGCTAATTAGACATCAATTTAAAAGCCATTTAATAATAATAAAAACTAATTTTAGAAATTAAATTTTTTTAGTCTCTAAAATGATCTCTAATTTAATCATTATAACAATTAATTATTTTTTTGTCTCTAAAATGGTTTTTAATTTAATCATTATAACAATTAATTATTTTTATCTTTAAAAATTGATTTCTATTTTATGATTTTCTTGTAGTGGAAAAACCAAATGTAACTTTCTTACAAATATCCCACTTCCTTCCCTATCAAAAACTTGCTTGCTTAATATCTAAAGCCTCACTTACTTTAGTCACATCCTTTTTTATACTCTCATATTTTTTATCTATCTTCTTTACATGCATGTGTTTTTCTATATATGATTCAAAATCAATTCACGACTATGGCAATAATAGAAGAACTCGAAACTCACTGCATTATTACACTCAACTAGAGTAAATGTGTAATGGGAAACCTAAAATTCTAGAGTAAGCAAAAAGTGAAACCTAAAATACTAGAGTAAACAAAAAGTGTTTGTAATGATAACAAAACACTTCATTCTTTTTTCTTTACCAATCTTCAATTAATTTTGTTTATTATTAATAGTTCGACATAAAAGACATATTTGTATTGGATTAATCCACAGTGTGCTCTCTGGAGAGGAATTTAAGCTTATTTGCATGTTTATGTTTTGTTCTAAGGCTTCTTGGATACGAATATGTAAAAGCCATTTATCAGATGGTAAAGAAGACAAAGAGGAAGAAGCACAAAGAGGAAGATGAAAACAATATGTGTTTATTTTTATTTTTTTATTTGTGACTCTTTTATGTAGAGGAAATAGATGGTTATTAGAAGATGATGCAATAGATAAATAAATAAAAATATCGAATTGTTTGATTAAACTTACTCAAAACATCAAAATATAAAATATTAGAGAGTAAAAACAACATTTAACCTTATTATTAATTTATCACTTTTGAAAGCTTTTATAATTATGGAAAATATTTATTTTGAAATAATATTATATTTTTTTACTCAGGGTAACTAACATAGCCTTGATCACTTAATATTTTTTTAAAAATTAACTGTATTAAATGTTGATATTAAAAAATTAAAAAAATATTAGTTACCATTTTTCAATTGTGTTTATTTTTATCTAATCTCTAATTATTTTATTATTATAAATAATAATGATAATAATAACAACTTATGTTTTTAAAATTTCACTTCAATTATGGTTGAAACAGTATTGTTAAAATTATTAAAATAACTAAATAACATATAAAAAAATATTATAAACATAATATCACAATTTTATAATATTAAAAACTAAAATAAAACATAGTTTTTAAAAAATTCTTAACATAAATATATTAAATGATAAAAATAAAAAATAAGAGGGATTAAAATTGTAATGAGAATACACCTAGTTTACCTATGGTAGCAGCTAGTACTGAATACAAAATTATTTTTTGTCGAATTTACTGTAGTACAATAAGAGCAACAGGCCCAACTACTTTGGGCTTTCTAAAGTTTTGGACCTGATCATTGCCAGAGCCCATGTGAGCGTCCAACTAAACTGAGGTTGAAAGAAATAGGGCAATTCTTCCTGTACCTCCATTCTTTCTTTCTGCACTTCTATAGAATACGTGAAATCACAATTTTATTATTGTTTAATTTTTTATTGATATTTTTCTTCTCTCATTTTCAGATTCTAAATTTTTTAACTCTAATGCGAATACAAAATCGTATTTAGAATTTTAAAGTTTAAAAGGTATTTTCGAACCATAAAATACATTTCAAACCTTAGAACTTAGAATTTAGAATATAATTTTATGTTCTAAATTCTAAAGTTCAGAAGATTTACTGATTATACAATTTAAAAAAAAAAAACAAATCCTACACTTTTTTATTTAAGGATAATTTTGAAATTGAAAGATTTTTGGAGGTACGGGAAGAATTTATGAAAGTGGAGGAAGAAACACGAAGTTAAGTCCAAAACTGTCATAACTCATGTTTAATTTTTTATTTCTCTCTTTTCTATAAAGAGTTTTCCTGTTTTAGATTGTCTAAAATTAATTATTTTTCACTCCATCTTGCTTGAACAGCAGCATACATATGAGCGAGTGGAAGGTTACTGTCTTTAATATCTTCGATAAAAGTTACTTTTGTTTACAAAAATTATCAATAAATTTGGTATCTAATTAGCGACCAAAATTTTAGACACTAAATTTAAAAATTAAATAATTGATAGTTAAAAACTTGGTTGTTAATTAGATATTAATTTAAAAATTATTTAATAATAATATAAACTAATTTAAAAATCATTTTTTTTTAATTTTTAAAATGGTCTCTAATTTAGTTATTATTGTAACTAATTATTTTAGTCTATAAAAATTGGCTTCTATTTCATGTTTTTCTTGTAGTATTAATATAATATTAAATAGTTTAAGAATTGTTGATTATATATATATATATATATAAATTAGTGTTTAAACACATTACATACATAATAACATATGTACTTTGATGTATAAAAATAATATTATGTTTTAGATAAATTGTATGTTAATAATACATTTTAAATTTATCTTTGAATTTTAAATTCTTATAAAACTGATTTTTTTTTAAAGAGAAACGGAAGTCAACCTATATTAGAAACCAAAGGTTCTTTGAGAAAAAAAATAGTGAAAGAAAGTAATAAGAAATATTAGGATAAACTTTATAACAAGGAAGTGAGTTATTGATCTTATTTATATTCAGTAAATTATATGTATTTTATTTTTAACGTAATTTGAATACTCAAGTTTACAATTATTTATATAACGTAACTCACACAACTAACTATCTAAATGCACAATTTTATAGATATAGTAATTTATAGTATATAATTTAACAATATAATAATTCAATTAAATTTCTCAATTATAAGAAACAAATAAAAGTCAGAAGTATTCTTGCAATTTCTCAACTTTATTTTAGTGATAAAATTTGGTTAAAACTTCAATTGATTTGCTGTTAACAATTGACTAAATATATAATACTCTTCGCATATCAATCTACCAATAAATAGTTCCTAATATTTTAAGCTTTGGAACATCAAAAGAGTCGAAATAGAAATTGCAATGCGTACTATTTGGAATGAAAGTTTCCTCTTCTCTATAGTTTTGAACTATTTTTGTCTAATTAGACCAAAGAGAATAAGAGTGTATGTGCAAAATATTATTAATTATTTACACATGACTGCATGTGAACAACTTGCCTTTCTTCTCCAACCCCAATGTCAATTCTTCTGGAAGAAAAATATATACAATTTTTTCGTCACATAATAAAATATGTTTGCTTACTTTTTGTCTGATGTTCAAAGTGGTGGTTTAAACACAAAACCTTACGTATTTCCTCTCGAATTTTATTTTTCAGAAAATAAATTTATAATCAATTTATAGAACTAATGTTATCAATTTTTATATTTATATATATAACTGGTTTCATGGCTAAATTTTTAAATTGAAGAAGTTGAATAAATATTAAAATAATTGTATTGTAATTGATAAAGTAAATAATAATAAGTCTAAAAAAATAATTGAGTCATAACATCATCATTTATAGAGTAGAATTAGACTTTGGATTCAATTTTAAAGTTGGTATATGACTATTATTATAGGAAAATCTGACTGTTTCTGCATTCGGCTTTATGAATGCACATTTTCATGCTTACACGTTTCCTGTAGCTTGAAACTGCACGTGATGTGTTTTGTGGGGACCTCAACTGGGAAAATTGGTTAATAAAGTCACAATTTTTAAGTAAATTAACCCCTAAGTTTCTTGACATTGTTGCAGAGTCACATAATTCATCACCAATTTGAAGCTATGAATGTCTCTGTACACTGTCAGCAAATGGGTACTGTCGTACTGAAAAAAATGGCTTGCCTCTTGTCTCAACCCTCAAGTTTTTTCCTTCTTGGTTTTATTTGGTCCCCTGGAGTTATTAGTCTAAATCCATTGTATAGAAGTACAAACTTATTAATTTCAATGGGGAACTCAAACATGTTCCTGTCAACCAGGATTTTCTTCAATGTAAAGTTTACAAGCAACATGAATGTTGCCAAAATAAGCTAGCATTACTGACAATTGATGTTTCCTAGGCCATTGCAATTAATATTGTAACATGAGGTTGTTCTAGTTTTGCTCTTCTTTACCCTTCATGATTTTGTATGATTAAGCAAACGGGTTTCTGGACTGTGATCAAATCCACATCCTTATAAAGAATCAATCAAGAAGGGACACATATTCTTCTACAATCATTTTCATATCAATCTTTATATCATACAATTAGATTATAATCATAGATCACTTCAGAACTACATGCATAATATAAGTGGTTTCTATAATCAACTCTTGAAAATAATATTCTCATTGCCATCGATGTTATGATTGTTATCTATGTCAATGTTTGTTCACAATGAATAGTACCAAAACTGAACAAAAGATCGTATCAACATGGTATGCAGTTTTAACTAATCGCTTGTCCTTGCTGTATCAGGAGTTTTTTTTTCTTTCGACTATAATAGGACGAATCGAAATGTATACATAAATTACAGAATATATGTTAGGTCCAAGTCTAGCCTCAACCAAAGACAGAGTAGGATTTGGATGACAGCTTTTCATGTGTATACATGGCCTAGTGTGAAGCATTTTGTTTCATCCATTATATTAGTTTTGAATGTTTAGATCAGTTAATAGTATAGCATTAATATTCTTAGAGTTCAAAGTAAAAGTCCTTGTTCTCGATTTGAAAAGCAGAAAATTTCAGCAAAGTCATGTAAGTAGGCTAATTGAAAGATAAAGAGTGAAACATTTAGAAGAATACATAAAGCAAATATGAAAAATGACAATCAAGCATCAATCATTTTATACTGATACAAGTTAATCATATTCAGAAATAACAATACAAACTACTACTTCATTGTGAAATTTATGTACAAAAAGGTTAGTCATGAATGAATAATTTGAACAGAAATGATATATGGCCAAAGTCAACAAGTCAACAGCTTTCATGATAAGTTTTTGGGAGGCGTAGTTTTAGAGACCCAACACAACAAAAGCATATGGCATGCTTCTAGAGAGCTGCTTGTTTGTTAAGGTTGTATTTCACTACTCACCATAACATACCATGTGAAGTCATTTATAAATGCTCCATGAAAAACCTGATTTTGATAATTAATGCTTCATTGCAGAAAAAGAGGTTAACAGATCCTTGTCCATTTTCCGTTTTGTGGTTCAGGGTAGATAGACTGAACTTGTAGTGAACAATCATTTGTAAGTGAGACATGTCTCCCTATACTCACTATTGGTGTTTGTGAAGGTTAATGTGAGAGTGGAATATGCAGCTTGCCAGAAAATCTTGGAATTATAAGTTAAAAATAGCACTACAATTGAGTGGATATAAAGTAACTAAGAGGACACTAATTTAGAAGTAAGAGAATTTTATAGTTTGTTGTGTTGAGGTTAAGTAAGGGTTATCCATTTAACAAGATATTGGCTTACAGTCTTAGAGAATTTTGAACCGTGGCCATTATTTGCTCAACTTTATCTATCATATCTAACTGATGACTTACCACAAGATTGAGAAATAGAAAAATGATTTCATGTAAATAGTTTCTGATTTATGAGCTTCAGGGTCTGCACAAACTTTGAAACAGTTCTTTTGATTGTTAACAATTAAAAACAAGACAGTGAAATCAATTTAGTTTGATGCCTCCAAGTCCATTATTGTAATACTGCAGAAGCAAACAAGTTCCCATTTCTTGGAAAAGTACTGCACAATTTTTTATTGGTTCAAGACTCATGGAATCCTGCGCCGTTCAGAAGTTTAACGTTGTTCAAGTATTATCCATGCGACAATTGAATAAGTAACTTCATAATACGAAAACTTCTAACAATTTCTCAATTGAAATTTCCCTTTGGCCCAATATTTCAACATGATGTAGCAGTCCTAGGAACATGCACCACATAAGAAACCTTTTGTTTATCTTTCAAATGCATTGTGTTTGGTGGAGTGTATTTTATTCATAACTCAATGATAATGTCATTAACTTCAATGCTTCAGCGAGAAAAAATAAAGAGAAATAATTCAAAGTTTCAACGTTTATTTTGGAGATGGTATTGGTAACACAATTTGCCCATAAACAAAGCTGACAGAATGTGTGGATAAACCAGGGTAATTCAACAAAGCTATCCACATATTAGCTTAAGTTATATGGCCCCTTAATTTACCTTTTAAGTATGTCAGCCAAAAGAAGAAATTGTGAGTATAATACAAACTTGTCGAATCAAATTTGTAAACTGAATATGCCTGCATTAACTACTTTATGATATTTAAATTAATATAAGCTCTGCCTTTCAAGAATCTAATTCTTTAGTACATGCTAATGCAATTTAGCAGGTTCCGTTAATAAAAAAAGAAGCAACTTACACAAGGTGGTAGATAAATAGGAGTTTAACTTTCATACATTAATAATATAATGATTTTACACTATCAACTGGGGAAAAACTTGAAATATTTTGACAGTAAATGTTCCTTGTTCCCCATTTCAAGAACAAAGTTACTGCATATCATGTAATTCCTACTATTCTTATATGCATGGCACAAGAAAGGAGGGGAAAAATACAGTATATTATTGATAGAGAAATAACTATTAATTGTTCGTATGTGTTGCAGCATGCTGTTAAGAAACATCTTGCCTTATTTTAGAGAGATAGTTTCACATATAAAGAGGAACAAGAAGCCTGAGAGAAAGAGAACAATTTTAAGCCATCAAATTTATTCAACCTGCTGAGTGGAAGAGGAGTTGTTAGACTAATGTTCAAAAGATATGATCGTGATTCGGGGGATTTGGTTCTGGTTGCTGCAGACAAAATAAGGCAATTAAAAACATAGCAATTTTGTTACATTATTTTTTCTAAATGCAACTAACTTGACCAGTGACATGACAAGTAGAATTGAATTAGATCAAACTAAACTCAGGGAGGTGAAACACTTGTTGAATGACACATTACCATGTGTAGTGTAGGCATTGTCCAAGAGTTTAGGAAATTTAGTGGACTTTAAGTTCAAGTAGTGTGTTTGTGTAAATACTGACACTTAATTCGTGATCCTGCTGTATACTTTTTTATTTGTTTTTAACCCACAAATATAGGAGTTCTCCTGTTCAATGAATTTGACAGAGTGCATTATAGTCAAAGGAGGATCACAATTTCTGAGATATCTTCTGTGTTAGATTTTGCTTTCTTCCTTAAAAGTTGATTTTCACTTGCATGGTCAAATGTCACAAACTTCAAAATATCCTTTATAGTAGATATTAGTTTCTTCCCTGAAAACTGAAAAGTTTATTTACACTTGGCTAAGGTGAAAAGTCATTTCCTTCAAATATTTATGTGCAAGGAAGTAAGGAACCATGCAGTAGGGAGACAATCATTACTTTGTTCTTTTGAGATCAAATGAAAATGTCAGATGAAAACAAAAAATTGTCGGTCATCCTTTTAGTACAATTGTCGCTTCAGCCAATTCATGGAGTTTGTACCTAACCAAAGGGTATTATGTTGTCTTTTCCTTGTAATTATCAAGAAATATTTCAAACCAGGAAATAGTTCAAAAAAATCTACCACCAATGCTTTAGAATCCTGCATAAAATGTGAAAATTTGTTCTACATCATTGATCAACCCCATATAATGAAGCCTAGCATGTTTTTAGGCAGCTTGTTACTGTTTTCTGCTTGTGTTTTTACATAAATTTTGTCAAAAGGATGAGACAGTTACCTATATGCATCATAAGAGGTGACTAAAGAATACGAAAACTGTTCTTGTATAACCTTTCTGGTTCATTTTAGGAAGGGTAGGACTTAAATATCAATTATGTGAAAATATATGTTTTCATTACTTGTAACCTTTGGCCTTTGTTGAATCGAGTGAGTAGAATTTGAATCAAGCAAACAACAAAATCTTATGTTGAGATTGCAAGGAAAATACCAATTTGAGTGGACAAGAAGTAAGAGGAAATATCATTATTTTTTTAGTTAGAATTTTTTCTAGTTTTGAATAACAAAGATTATCATTTTCTAAAGTGTTTCTGCATTCTTGTGGGGACGAGGAACTAGAGGGTATTCTCCATGGCTATTTGCCCAACATCATTTATTGAATGTAGGATAAGACTGAGTAACAAAATACCAACTAGGCAACTGCCAAAGATTCAATGAACACATTAATTCATAACACTCTAAAAAAAGTCTAGCAGAAACTTTAAAATTGTTTATTTATCAGCCAAGATTTCAATTCGGTTAGTTTGGAAGGTTTTATAACCATAAAAGAAATCGATATCGAGATTTCAATGTTTTGGTTCAATTCCAACAAAGAGACACAAAATCTATTCTAATAGTAATTATAATCAATCATTAGATGATGGAATCAGACAAAAACCAGAAACTCTTCCCATAGATATGCAGCATATGTTCAAATCCCTATAAATTATTCTAATGACGTGGATTAAGAATTTCTCTGTTAATTACATAAAAAAAGATTTTAGCAACTATGACTCTCTCACTTAAGAACATCCACTCACCAGTTGAGGACTTGGCTTTAGATAAGACTGAATGATTAGAAGTTCAAAATTAAATAAACAAAGCAGTTTGAAATGATTTGGAGATTTATATATTAATCCTCACATGTCAAACAATATCAAATCAGTTCTGAAGTTCATTAAAGAAAAATGCTTGGCTTACACAATATTCCTGTCTCTAAGATCAACACTTCAACAACTTTATTGCGCATGGTATGATGTTTACACTTATCTAATTATTTGAAGGTTAGGATCATAATGTTATACTCAAATATAAAGCTGGATTATTCAATAATTATGCATGATTAAAAAATAGGCCTAATATTTTCATATTGAAGTTTTACGTATAAATACATCTCCAGCAATCATTCTAGATGAGCTTGATATGAAACGTTTTACATATTGAAGTTGAATGTGTTAGAAGTTGACCAAGTCAACACAGCTAAAAAAGCTAAAAAGTAAAAGTGGAAAATCCAAATCCAACAAGAAAAGATCATCATAAAAAAGAGAGTTTGAGAAAATATTTGTAAGGAGTATGTGCCCCCCATTAGTGGTTGTGTTTCACACTTTGCTTGGAAAAAGAAAAGAAAAAGTGCAAGGAAAAGTTTCAACTGTGGGTGCATATTCTTTAGTTGTCAAGTAGATTACCAACGTCCAAAAATTGCATGTTGGATAGTTACAAACAAGAACAATAGTGCAAAAATAAAAGACAGAAAAAGAGAGTGATTTAGCTAGACCACTTAATTAGTTTTTCTTTGGGGATCACTTTCCATTAGAAGGTTCCCTTTTCAAACCATTTCTGAAAACAACAGCTTTAAACAAATGAAGGTAATTAATTAAGATTGAATACAATGTTCTTGTCAGCCATAAATATATAAATATATCTCCAGCAATCATTCTAGATGATTCATGCTTGACCAAGTTGCTTTGGAATGAGATGATGACCACCGCAAAAAAAATATTGGACCTTTCTTACACAATAGCAAAGATGAAATCTAACTTTCTGTTACAATTCTACCAAGTTTTCTACATATCAACCTTTCAGCTCACTACTCAATGAATTAGTATTTGAACAACAATTTTTTTTTTTTGAGTTAGCTAACAAGGCTCTTGGGTGAGGTAGGATTTACCTATTTGGTTTTGTGAGGGTTGATAGTGAGTTTTCTCGGGGGTTTAATGTATGGATCACATTTATTAATTTTTTTTATCGATAAAAAAATTATATTATATTATAAAATAATTAGTTATTATAATAACTAAATTAAATAGTATTTAAGGGATTAAAAAAATTATTAATATCTAAAATAGTTTTTATTATTAATAAAAAACTTATAAAATAATTTTTAAATTTGCATATAAATTAAATATAAGGTTTTAACTATTAATATTTTAGATTATAAATTAATTTCTAAAAGATTAATTGAAACTAATTTAGAATATAAAGTAGTAGGTATACCCTACAAGAAAATCATGAAATAGAAACCAATTTTTAGAAACTAAAATAATTAGTTGCAATAGTAACTAAATTAGAGACCATTTTAAAAACTAAATACAAAATTGGTTTATAAATTAGTTTATATTATTGTTAAATAATTTCTAAATTGGTATCTAATTAGCAACCAAGGTTCTAACTACCAATTATTTAGTTTCTAAATTTGGTCTCTAAAACTTTCGTTGCTAATTAGATACCAATTTAAAAACTATTTAACAATAATAGAAACTAATATAGAAACCATTTTGTTTTAGTTTCTAAAATGGTCTCTAATTTAGTTACTATTGCAACTAATTATTTTGGTCTCTAAAAATTTATTTCTATTTCATGATTTTCTTGTAGTGATATTGGTGGATAATAATTAGATATCAATTTATAAACTATTTTATAGATTTTGATTAATAATATAAATCATTTTAGTTGATGAAATGATATCTAATTTATGTTGGAGATTCTACATCGAGTAGAGATAAAGACATTTAGTACTGTATAAGTGAGTGCAAATCTGATCCGATAAATTAGTTTTATAAGATTGAGTTGGATTTAAAATTTTCTTCTTAGTAATTTATTCAAATAATAACTAATTATCTTAGTTTTTAAAATTAATTTTTATTTAATTATTTTTTTATAATATATATAATTGGGTGACACACGCAAAGCCTAAGAAAATTTGGATGAGTTAAGTTTTAGGGATATTTTTTTTGTCTCGGGTACATTGTTTATAGGGTAGTTTGGGTGATTGGTAGGTACAAATATATCTGTTTTTATGAACGACACGTTTGTAATTAATATGAGACAAATTACACAGTAAACTACTCCAAGACAAGGTCCACTAGCTGTACCATTCCCATGTGCTGCCATCCACTGCAAACTTTATAACTTGGATTCTAGTTCGTAAAAAGGAAGGAAAAAAAAATATTGTTTTTTAATTTAACCAGGCAATAAAAGAAAAACACTTTCAATATGCCTCTTCATTCCTATTTTGTCCTTTACCCTTTATAACAAACTCAAAAATATACACATCAGACCAACTCTTCTCTAGATTCTTTCTACAAATTCAGGTTTTTTTTTTATATTTACTTCAAATTTAATATACTTCATTATTTTTTTTAATTTCTTAATAACAAATTATTACTTCAATTTTCAATAAGTAACTAATATCACAATATTTTAACATTAAGATCTTCATTCTCCCAAATTGTCCAACTATATTATGTAAATTTAAACCTGATTTTAAAATAATATATAAAAGTTAATAGTTTTATCGTAAGTGTAATAATTTATAACAATATCTTAGAATGAATTTTACTGTTAATATATTCTAATTAATTTGAACATATTTGTATAAAAAAATTATAAAAACATTAAAAAATAAATAAATTTGTTCATGGATTAGAATTAATTTATGTGTGAATTAATTTGTAAACCTTCTCTCCTAGACGACACTCTTTTTTTTATCTTTTTTTTATTGTTAAATTATGTATAAATTAATTTTAATTTATAAAGATGTTTATTTATTTTTGTACTTATATTTTTTCTTATACAGAAATCTTTTTGTATGGACTATAACCTAATCCAAAGGAAAAATTTGTTAAAAAAATATATGTTTCTATGATTGCAAGCAATTATAGTTGTTGCTAAATTCACAGCATTCACTGTTACAAGTGACACGAGTAAAATTCAATTTGATTGGATTAGGATGAAGAATTATTCTGTCCCACACTCCACGTGCATATACAATCTAAAAACACTGAACTAGTCTAAAAGAAAGAGTCATGCATATAAAACAGTAGGGTCATTGGCCAATTTACGAACTATGTGCTTGTAATTGGTCAATAACAATCTTTGAGAACAACCCTTGTGAAAGTTTTGACCCTAAGTTTAAGAAGTTAGGGTTCTCAGTGCTCTATGTCGTCTATTAGTCATTAGTAAGGGAAGATCTTTTTTGAGAAATGTTATATTTTTCAAAGAAACATGTTATCCAGTTTTAAGTGTTTGTCGTGAGAAGTTGTTTTCAATCGGATAGTAATAATGATTGAAGTTATGAAATGTGATAAAGGACAAATTTGTTATTATATGAATGGACGAATGCCTATGTAGAGTAGAGAAGGTGTTTTATTGGAAGATTTTTTCTCAAAACCTTAAAATAGATGTTGATATATCTTTATATAAATTATCTACATGCATGTTTTTTTATACATTTGTATGTGTGTAAAGATTAATCCCATATTTATATTATCTGTATAAGACATAAGAAAAAGGAAGATTGTTAAAAAATTTGCCCTATTTTGATGTTCCAGTAAAAAAGTTTTGATGAATAATAAATATAAACAAATATTTGAATTAATATGTATTTTAGTGAAGAATCTTGTAACTCGTCTTTTTGTTTAGGAGTTTTATAGTTATATACATTAAAACCTTTTAAAAAAATCTTATCTGATGTTATAAATATGTATAATTAATTAATAGTTAACTTAGATGTAATCAAATCCAAATAAAAGTATTTACTATATTTGAAATTAACATATATTAGGAAAGAGTAGATGTGCTCAACTTAAATCTAAATCTTAAATATAATAAATAATGTCTAGCAGACAATCACATTGCAAGTATTTTATGGTCATATATATTTGCATTGTTTATCTATTTACAATTTAAAAGTTAAAGAAAGAAATACAAACTTTTATATTTGAACTCACTTAAACAAGCATCAATTGTCAAAGATTTTTTTTTCCAAAGTTTCTTTAAATATATTTCATCTTTGAAAATTACACAATATGAAAATTCTGAAAAATAATATATGAGAAGGTATCTATATAACTCTCCACCCTAAATTTTATGTATGAAGATGTTCATTGGTGAAAAAACATATTTTTTTTAGAATAAATGTTTCTACATCTTATCTTATATGTGATTATAATAAGAAATGACAATAAAAAATATAATATTCGTATTTTCATTCCTAAGGAAAGATTAAGAAGAGATAATCAAGAGTCTCAGTATAATTATTTGTAATCAAAGTTTTAATTAGTGAAACCTTTTAAGTGTGATTTTAAAAGAAACTATACATAACCTCAAGTATTATGTCTAAACCAGTGTAAACCATTGTGTTGCTATCATTTAAAGTTGTTATATATTGGATGATCTAACTATTTACAAGAAAAATCCTATAATTATATTTTTTACGAAAAAAAAATTAATTAAATAAATAAACACTTAATAAATATTTCAACCTTTATACAAAATATATCATCAATCTCTCTATACCTCCAATTAATACCCTTAACAATCAAAAGATAATATATAGTATAAATACTGCTATGTGTCCTGTATAATAGTAACTTATCTATTTTATTTTAGAGTGGAAGATAAATTTTTTTGTCATGCAATGTTCTTATATCACCTTGTATATATAGAAACATAAATAACATATTTGGATGTATATAATGAGAAAATATTACTTATTGTACATGTATTGTTAACATCTTCTTAACACAAATGATGAAGAATAGAAGCAAATGATGATACAAAGCAAATTATGAAGAATAGCATGATGATCGAAGAAGAAATTTGTTGTGTGATGATAGTGCTTGGAGCAACGGCCTAATTATTCTTAGGACCTACTCTGGTGCGGTATGCAGAATTATATGTAGCAAAATGGAAGGCTAACTAGTGCAATAGCTACTACCAAACAATGAGGAAGAAACATAGTCGTAAAGGTTGTCTTGGTTGTAGCATACCACCCTTTAGCACCATAGAATTGGAATTGCTTTATTCTCTAGTTGTTGGCTTGGTTCACGATCCCTATATCAACACAATGGTAGAAATAGCAATGATGGATAATGATAGAGAATGAGTAAAGTGTTAGGCTTAGGCTAGAGAAATCGTGTATTGTAAATGCTTTTGTTTGTAATTTTTCTAATGGATCAACTCAATGACTATTTACGGTCTACAAGATTGGATGAGATTATTGTTCTGTGTCCAAGTATTTTGTTGATTGTGTTTGGTATTAATGATTGAAGGTCCTTGCTGGTGTTTCTCCTGCAATTTTTCTTTTTGCTACTATAAGAACTCTTATTATGACTATTTGATTTTGTTGTGAGGCTTGTTGATAAAAAGAAAATCTTCTTAACACAAATGTAATATTTCACAACTTGTTGACAATTGTGATGTAAATTTCATCCTTAAATAATAGTAGTTCAAATTTAAACATTTAATAGTGTTTAATAACTCAAGATATTGTGTAAATTTCAATCATCTGAGTATCTTAGATCAGAATTCATCTCTCATACCAATCCATAAACTAAATAAAAAAATAAATTTGTGAATAAAAAAATTAATACAACCAATCAATTATAAATTAATGTTATTTTGTTATGAAGTGGACTTTAAGCCTAACTCAATCCCATAAAATAGACTTGAAAACATGCTCTGATACCATGTTACGAAGTGGACTTTAAGCCTAACTCAACCTCATAAAACCGGCTCATAAGGTTGAGGTTTGCACCCACTTATATACAATGAAAGGCTCTAATCTCTAGTCGATGTGGGATCTCCAACATATTTTGATTTTTAAAATAATTATTATAAAGTCAAACAACTTAGATATTTTTTTGTTGACAAAGAATGAATATAATACAAAGAAGTATTTTAGAGATACTTCAACCCTCATACAAAAAAAGAGATTAATGAGCCAACATTCATAGAAAACACTATTTTCCCTATATACTTCTTACAAAATACCTATATAAAAAGACTACATTACACACTCTAGAATCTAACAAAAGAAACTAACCCCATCAAGAATGGTTCTCCGTCCCACTTATTAATTTGAACTTCAAAATAACTATATGAAAAAAAAAATGTGTTGTCCTATAGATGCCTAGTATAAAAAGAGAATCTTCATAAGGTAAAGTCATGCATAAGCCAATTCCAACCTCTAAGCTCTGTTCCAACATAGCTAGTTTATCTACAAAATTTGTAATTTAAAGTAAAAAAAATAAAAAAAACTAATACTCTAGGCTTATAGTTAGAGATTGCTTGTGCGTCAAGTGCGTTCTTCTTCAAAACAACAAAATCACATATTCCCTATCCATGAAACTAAATTAAAGCAAAAATTAAGTCACCTAACCATGGAAAAACTTCTTTATAAATATGTAAGAACCATATTAGTCACTTCTCCCGGCACTTTCAAGCAACTTTTATATATATATATATATATATATATATATATATATATATATTTATTTATTTATTTATTTATTCAAGTCAATTACATGTAATATTTACGCTTTAAATCTTCATTTTTTTAAAAAGAACATAAATTCGTTAAAAAAATATCATGGTCTTATAGTAATACTTTATAAAGTGATCTCTTTTATAAAAATAAATAATTTCGTTGAGATTGCTCTTATAACCATCACTAAGTATTAATCCTATTAAGACCGTAAAAGGACCTGATTAAGTCAAAGACAAAAACAATCTCTTTCTTATAAGAGTACTAGTCCATTTTATGGTGCTACTATATATGGCGTGAATAATACATTCTAATATTTTTTAATAAATGAAATATTATATATATATATATATATATATATATATATATATATGAATATGCACATGGTTATGCCTATACACATAATTTTGAGATAACATTGTCCAGCGGTATATGTAATCTCAATGCAATTCACGTGGCATATTAAAATAATCCTCATGCATTTCAAAAACAACTAATTAACAACCCTTTGTTATACCATTTTTTAAAAATCCACAAATATAACCTAAATTTAAGGTATAAATTAGAGAATTAACCTTAAACAAGATTATGACAACGAACTTAGGATAACTCGAGAAATTTAGAATAATAACAGCTGAAAACGCAAATTGTTACATACAATCCAAGTAAACTATTGTAGATTATGCTGACAACAACATGACAAGAGAACAATGTAGATAATGAAATTGTAATCCAGCCAAAATGAAAACAGTTTGTAATTATCAGCAACTAAAAATTTGTAATTATATGGTTATATTGGGTGAATAGGAAAGTAGCATAATCAGACTTGAAGGATGGAAAAATGAAATGACCAAACCAGAATGATTGGATGAAATGATCCCACCACACCCCTCCATGATCGATCTAATTCATACTACCAATACCCCTATAATATTAAAAAGTTTCATATATTAATTAATAATAAATAAAAAATTGTTAACAGTGAATTAGAAGTAATTGTAAATTAGTTGCAAATAAGTAAAATAGGAATGCCGACATGGAATAAATAAGAATAGAGCATAATTTGTAGCGAAAGTTGAGAAGTGCTTGAGATGTAGGACAGTGGAAAGTGCATTTACTAGTGTACATACTAAATCTGTAAATAAAAATTGGAACAGTCCAGAAAAGTCAGAGTCACACTCGTGCAAAATTGCTAAACGATTAATTGAGGTTTTTTGTTTCAATGTACACTCGCTTTTATTTGCACACATAATTGACTAAAATTTTAAAAGCAGGGGTCCATGATTGCTACCACATACAATGACCTGAAAGAAAAGAGTCCAAGTATGGAAAAAAAGAGTTTGGAAACATTATTTGTGGTTTCAATTATGAGAAGACAGTGACAATAATTGAAACTCAACCCCGTCACGTTTGATGATAGTTTGATATTGGTAGGGAGTGAGTTGGAAAAGGAATTGTCCATTTTCACGGTGAGGTTCATTTGTTTGGACATTGAAATGTAAACACAAGAGTTGATGAGAAGTTACAGAGAGGAGCAGTGATATTTCCCATCACGGGCATGGTAAGGCTTTGCCATTGCCATGCCCTCTTGCCTCTTGCCTCTTGCCCTATGATGATGATGATGATGAAATTAAAGTAAATGAAAAAAAATTGGATACGTCGCAACTTGTTTGTTGCACATGCAGATGAGCACCTTATAGGGTAGCTAATTAAAGCAACAATGGTGGTATGTTCGATCAGGGTTCGTACAATAAACACGGCTTCTGATATGTCGCTGTGGGTCACACAGTCTTCCCTTGATGATAGAAGAGAGACTTCACCAATGGGGCACAAGTAGTAGAATGGACCCCGAGTACCACGTACGGTCACATCCACACACACACTATGTATCATGCACCTTTCATTTTTTATCTTTTACCCTAACACAGACCAAGAACCTACACAGAGAAAACTTGAGATGCAAAAAACAAAGATTCACAGAATCACAACTTGCTTATAGGGTGTGCTGCTGCTGGGTGGCTGGCTCCTCAGTGGTGCACCCAATGCAGACAATGGTTGAGAGAGTTAAGAGATGACATAAGCAACAAAATGAACAAGTTTTTGTAGGCCTGTGTACCTCCAAGAGTAGGTAAAAAGGAGAGACTTTGGTATTCGTCACTTCTTCACACGTACCTTTTGCATTCAAAATTCATACCTATCAACTTGGTGGTGGTTATGTGGAATCAACCCAACCAACTCCTTCTCTTTTTTTTTAAAAAAAGTTTGTTTTAAGTAGTGTAAGTGAAACATTTTTTAACACTTTAACAAATTTTATCTTAAATGTTTGAGAACATGATCATTCACTGTTTATGGTAAATAAATAAGCAATGATTGTTTTTTTTTTGTTTTTATAGAAAAATAATAAAAAACACTAGTTTTCAACAATATCTTTCTTATAGTTTTATATATAATAATACAAAAAATGTTCTCACTAATTTAACACTGTAAATAATTATTGCCTACTTTACTTTAAGGAAGTATTATCTATGTTGTGAAAAATAAACTATTATTTATTGAAATGTGTGAATTATATGATACCTTCATTCTAACAAACGATCCTTTGTTTGGTAAATTTAAATGAGTGTTCTCACTGTTTTTTTATTTGATAGATCTCGTTTCCAAACTAACATATCCATATGAATTCCAACTAAAACTTAATGAGACGTTGATTTAACTGATTTTGTATAATCAGAAATTATATTATATGAAATGTTATATTTGATAACAATATTTTAATAATCATGTGCTTGGGTGGTATTTACTAATTTAAAACACTAAATTTAATTTAAATGGAAAAAAAAAATAAAAATGTAATAAGAATAGGTAGTTTTTGTGAATAATAATTTTCATTCATAATGGGAAGGCTTCATTTTTCTAAAAATAAATATACTTGAGAATATATTTTCCATAACCTCTTAAAAATGTAGAAATATTTATTCTCATTTTTATTGCCGAAAATTTAAAAAAAAATGTATATTACATGAAACAAATACTCCTTGACAGATTGTTTTAAAAAATAGTGTTAGAAAATTTATTTCTTATTATATTCCTATTATCTATTATATGTTTGAGGAATAATTTAGAATCATTGATGATAAAAATTATGGATGATTAATGAACGCATTTTAAATTATTTATTTAAACTTACATATGATCCAATCAAGATTCAAAATATGTGGTATAACGCTAAATTAACCCAATTTTTTTTAAATAATCAATCTTAACATTACGCATAGTTAATCATAAAATGAAAATAGAGCAGACCTTGAATTAAAGTTTACTTTACAATACATATTTTAAAATAAAAATCTTATAATAAATATTAAACATTATCTATTAAAAACTTTTATGAATATAATTAACAAAAAGAATTGTAGTTTTTAAGAAAGTACTAGCACTAAATTGAGTTGAGACAACTTCAAATTTAAAGACGCTAAAATTTATACAAGAAAGTAAAGATTTACGTGTATATATAATGAAATTTGAGAGAAGATAAAATTAATTGGATAGTATATTTTATTGGAATGTGAAAAACTACTACAATAAGCGTGTTCAGACACGCTATTAGAATCAATTCTGATACCCTTTTTCCCACGTAAAACCAAATACAGAGTGACACTTGAGAAACGGAGGTAAAATATTTGTTGTTAAAGTAAAAATTAAGATGGTTTTATTAGCAATGAAAGAAAAGGGATAGAGATAGTTTTATTAATGAGGTTATAGGAGTTAGGGGAAAATAAGTGTTAAGAAATAAAGTAAAGTATGACACGGTTTTCAACTAGAATCTGGTTGTCACCTCAGGACTAATATGATGCACATTTGGTTTTGTAAAAGAGCCAAATGACACAAAGGAGCATAAATAAGCTGTTGTCCTAAAAAAGAGATATGAGGCAAGATTCCTAAATTCCACTGAGAAAATGACAATCCCTTTTGAAGAAAAAACCATAGGCTTTGTAACAGACAAGAGAGCTTTATCCATCCACAGTAGAAGTAAAAGTGGGTTCCAGATCACATAGGTAAAATTAGTGAACAGCAACATAAACAAACACTCTTGGTCCCCCACCTCCTAGAATCTCTTCTGCATTGGGCACTTGTAGCCTACAAAGGAAAATCAAATAATGCTCTTTTTCACCACCAAGGTTTCCCAATGACAAAAGTTTTTCACTCTAAAAGTTTCACTCCCAATTTGATCCTCTGTGAAACCTCTCCCACATGCTGACAAAGTTTCCTCTCAGTTTCAGACCCTCACATATTCACACACAAATTTTACAGTTACCTACTTACCTTACCTTACCTCACCTCACATCACCTCACTCACTCCTTTATTCTAGTCCACCATCCCCTATTTTCTCAATTTCCTTCTCTTTCCCTACCAAAATGAACAAAGTATCAGTCTAAGATTTCCTGCATTCAATTTCCGTCTCTCCCTTTCACCACTGACGTGTGCGTTGGGAACCCACCTCACTATAATAATACTTTCCCTAACCAACATTTAATATATTATTACACTATTATAACATTAAAATAAAATAAAAAAGTCATTTCCCAATATTTACAATTTAAAATAAATAAAAAAACTAAAGTGGGGCTCTCAAGGCAAAGGAAGAACCAGGTGACACACACTGCCACACACATGAGACCCCCCTCATCAGCTACCCCTTTTTCCAATCTAACCCCTTATAAATACTCACCCTCCCCCCTCATCCCTTCCTCAGTGACTCAGTCTCTCAGTAAATTAATTCACTTCCCACAGGCCAAAGTTTCTCCTTTTCCTCCTTCCTCTCCTCTCTTTCCACCAAAGCAAAATCCCTTTCGTTTCATCTCCATGGCTTCTTCTGTATCCACCACTCCAACTCTGTACTTCGATGAGAAGTGGAAGCTGTCGAAGAAAGAAGGATCCACCAGAAGCAGGTCCTCCAGCGCCCCTTTCATCAAGAATTCCTCACAGAGAAGGTGTGCTTTTGCGAGCAAGTGTGCCAGGCTCGTCAAGGAGCAAAGGGCGCGCTTCTACATCATGAGGCGGTGTGTGACAATGCTCATTTGCTGGCGTGACTACAGCGATTCGTGAAGAGAAGAAAAGGGTCTACGAGGGAGACGCAATGGGTTGTTGAGAGGGCATAAAGTTCTCTCTTTTTGAGTCCCCTTCCTCTTTTCTTTCGCTTTAGATCAGATCCCTTTTCAGTGTTATGGAGGTCGCTTGAGATATACTGTACATAAAAAAAATTGTTTCTCTTGGCTAGAAATTTTCAATTTTGTTTTGCTTTTTTTAAGGTTGTTCTGAGAACCCATCAATGGAGGGTAGTCTTGTTTGGTGTTACCTTTGGTTAATTTTCTTGGCTGTCTGAGAACTGATAGAAATATGTTTAGAATGGAGAGATTAATTGAAATATATGATATAGCTTAGAGAGATACAATTTCTGCCTGGTGCCGCTGCTTTTTAAATTATTTTTTTCCTTTCTTCTATGCTGCTCTTAAATACAATTTCTCATATTTTTAGGCTTTTGGTCCAGTTTCCGTTTGTGGGCGTTGTTGCTCTTTGGGATTGAGGAAGAAGTGATGGGTGTTTGTTTGTTTGATTGAGATCTTAAATCTCTGAGATTCCCTTCAAACCATTGCTGCTGAGATATGAGGTAAGCTAGGGTAGGGTCTCTCTACAGTGTAGATCTAAACGTGCTTAGGCTGACGCAACATCGGGCTTTGTTTAATAATCTTTTGCCACAATTAAATTTTATGACAATGAAACCATCCAAGTGAAGAAGAACTATTCTCTCTAATCACAATCGTAAATGGACAGCATTAAATACTCATTTTCACTGTAATTCAACAATTGTTGTGAGGAAAAATCTCTGTTGATGAGAGTCGCTGAAATCATTGGAACTCACAGAGGAGGTTTGATTTTGTTTATTTTAAGGAATTGGAAGAGCAATTAGTTTTGGTAAAAGGTAGTGGAAAATAAGAAGGTTATTCTAGAAGGTGAGGGGGGTTGCTGATAACGTTGTTTTGGCAGGACTCTTAATGCAAAATTGTTTATTTGTGCGATGTGAATGACGAAAGTGTCCTGAATGTGCTAGGTAGAGTTGAGTTGTTTGACCACTGCATGGACTAGTTTGACCCTATAATCTTGGTCAGGAGGTATTTTTGGTGCGTTATTCTTTTTCCTGGTCCTGATCCTTAGCAGAACGTGCGTTGCTTTATTATTTAGAGGGTACATTGGACCAAGAATTGATTGAGGGTGAGGTAAGTGGGGAGTGAATTTGAATTGCTTGGCCTTGGGAATGAACCATTGCTTCATTAGCTAATTTGGGTCATTTCTTTGATGGAAATCATGCCCTTTTCTTTGGCGTCTAACTCCACAAAAACCTCTACATGTGGTAAAGGTTTGTGCAGTAAAAAGCTATAGAGTTTGTTTGTCCTGGTTAAAGTGTAAAACCATTTTCATTTTTTTCTTATTTTTCATCATCACGCCTTTGGGAATGGCAGGCTGGCAGGAAGTGCCATGGATGATGAGTTGTTGACAATGGCAACACAAACACTCTCTCACGCCAACACCTTCTTCTATACCACACGCATAAATTATTATTATATCACCAACACTCCTTTTTTTTCTTTTATATTATTACTTCTATATATTATAAATTATCGTTACGTAATAATGTACGACTATTTTACATAACGTGCTCTTTTCTTCTGTTTACATTAACTACTTTCAAACTCATATACGTTTAAATTTATCATTTGACTTTATCCTGTTCCACCCAACTTCTTATTAATCAGAACCATCATTTTTCTATTCCATTAGATGACGTGACATCACATTGTATTATATTATGTGTGAAAAATATATAATAACTGTACATTGCATATATAAACTGAACACTGTTTTCTTTCTTTGGTTATTTAAAAGCTAAACAATTTTCGATGTACATACCAAAAATAGGGTGGTGTTTCACATTTTACTGTTTCCGTTATTGCAAAATATAAATGCAACGAAATTTCACCCCAGTCTCGTTTCTATTTTAGAAGCAATAAATTAAGTAAGACATTTATGAAATAGAAGCGAGTTTTAATTTAATATGGTGAGTTGAATAGAATGAAAGAAAAAAAAAACATGTAGATTCGTTTGTTGCATAATTAAATAAAAGTGTATAAAAAGCAACTTGTATTTGTGTTTGTGTGTGGGTATATAATAAAGTTTAGAAAGTTTCTATAACTATTTTAAGAGTAGTGAATACATATTACGTAATCTAAATTATTTAAAAGGGTATTGGATGAGTTTTATCGTTTTAACATGTTTCATATTTGTATTTCTCTAATTGGTACTTTGAAAGCATTTATTAACATTTTTCCATGGCACACAATTATTTGTTCATGCTTGTTGTGTTGTGGGTTATGCATTTATTTAGCATCCATCTTTTCGGTTTTCGGGTTTTCGGCTGTTTCTAATGGCCATATAGTGTAGTAGGTTATTGGTTTTTTCTGGTCAAAAGGAAGATTTTGCTTTTCCTTCAAAACCTTCTTTTGGTGCACTTTGTTGGTATGTAATCAAAGAAGAATCATTCTCAAAATTTAAGATAAGTTGAGATGTTAATCATTGAGATTTGTTTGCACTTGCCGAAAGGACATCGATTACAATCAAATTAGAAAAATAAAAGTACGCGGTTGAAGGAAGGAATTAATGCAACTAAAAAAATGTCTATTCAGACAAATTTTCATAAACTTGATAAGAGAAAAAAGGCTCAAGAATTTTTTTTTTTTTGACTTTGTATTAAAAATAAGAAATTTATAAATGAAAAATGTTTTTAATTGACGACACAGTCCTTAAATATTAGTTAACAAATCTTGGAAAAGTGAAAACATAATCATCCCACATCCAAAGGCACTTATAGTTGGATGATCTACGAAATCTGCACCGATATTTGAATTTGATTGAAGCATATTAAATATTATTTGACTGCTTTCTAATGGCATTAGTAATAAGTATTAGTGAATAGTGTGTGTGTGTGAGTTGGAAACGATTGAGAGAGTCAGCGTGGTGTCTATTATTCTCACCTTCCCCACATTTTTTGACTATGCATTCACGAAACAATGATTTGTTCTACACAATAAATCATAGAGAATAAGAAAAGTGAAAAAAGGAAGATATATGATTGGATAAAAGAACATTATTATAGTAATAAGATTATTGTGAAAGTAATTATAGGTTTTGAATGAACGTGACAGGGAACAGAGATAGATACTGGTGCATGATCTTTAGATCATGTGAGTGTTGCACACCAATTTGATGAGTTAAATAAGTTAATTATGGTCAAAAAGTAATCCAAAATCATTGATTAACCATTGTCCCCACTTCCATCCATCTTTGTCTAGTTTTGTTGAAAGATCTCCAACAGTAAACGCATCTGAATTATTATGAAACTACACCACTCCTAATTATTAGTTCGTAGCTCCTACACTCCTATTCCATAATTATTCTATGCCCTACTTTTTCTTCTCATTTTTTTACCCTTCTCCCAACGTTTCTTTCCATCAAAATTAACTTTTTTTAAATATTTCATTTACAAATAATATATATATATTTTTCAAATAATATGTGTAACTTAAACAAAACTCTAATTTCTACTCTCAATAATTCAATTTTAGGCTCACTTATAGCATATAAAGTATAAAGTTTCCTTTTTGTAACATTCACTAACTTCATGTACTCTCTTCAAAAGCTCAATCCTTTTTGGGTCTTACTCATTAGTCAAAACTCGTCATTTAATGCACTTGGTTTTTTTTTTATTGAAAATGTAAACAATTATTACACATGACCCATCAAATCTTTTATTTGTATGCTAATGAATAGCTGAGTTGAGTGATGCTATTACTAACCTTGACTCGTATCAACATTTCTATTCATAATAACCCATTTGCTCAATTAATAACATAAATTATAAAAGCAAATATCTTCATGTATTTATATCTTCACCAGCATTTTAGATACACAACAAAAATTGTACTATTTAGTATTATATTAGTCATAAAATAAAATTGGTTCAAGTACAACCCCACCCAGAAAGTTTAGACAGCTACATACCCTATATAGAAAATAGACCATGAGATGGGGGAATTACTTTATCCCTTTAGAGTATTAGACTACCAGGCCCATCAGATTTTTCAGTAAAACCCACAACGAGGTGTCCCATTTAATACTACAAAACTAGAAATTACCTCGGATTGGTAAGAAATTTGATACCAACAAGTTATTAAAGAAAACTTTCAATATAAGAAATTCTTCACCTATCTGAATTAATCAAATCAAACTTTGATATTACTATTAGGATCTCTTAGAAAACAAAAAAAATCGACATTAGTAAATGATAAACAAAGTCATATAAAAAGATATGATAAAATCTTAAAAAGTAAGGCAACTTTGAAATTCATCCTTAAATTTGTAATGTATTGAGTAAAATTTTGCTGCAACAGAAAAAGCCCATGGGTTAAGAGTGGGGCCTAGGAAAAGACAAAAGGTAAATAGGGTTAGATGAAGATGTTATGTTGGGCTTGACCTAATTCCTATGGCGCATAGGTCCACGTATGGTCAAACGTCACATCACCGCACGCATGCCTTAAAATCGCAACGTATCATTTCCATGTAAATGCATGCATTAATAGTAATTTGTTTTATAGAAATAAAAGTATGTGAATAAATGATATTTTATACTAATATAGAAACTAAAATACAAAAAGCCCTAAAAGATTCCAACCTTTTATGTTTTATTACGAAATTAGAGAGCAACTAAAGGTTTTCGTTTATGGGCATACTTTTTGGATGTAATGTTTAGGAAATGAATTAAGTTATATTCTTAATCTTAATGATTAGTACTTTGTTTCATTTAATAGAATGGGATTATTTGCTTAATTAAAAAAGTTGTCAGAGTCAAAGTCGACTCAGAGACACGCATGCACTAGCTGGCAGTAGAGAAATATTCTGAAGAAGGAAGAATGGAGGAGGGTGTGTTTGTCCATAAATAGCTTGTTGCCTTTTTTTCTTTTCTTTTATGTTCTTAAAGAATTAGAAGACAAAGTTAATATTATCCACAACCAAAGCCTAATTATAAATCATAAACTTGCAAGCATTAAATTAATGAATGTGATTAGTTCGTTGAGTCTGTGTTTCTGAATATAACATTTCATAATTATAAGTTTGATAAAAAAAAATTCAAATAATCAGCCATGCATAACGAATTATTCCTTCAATTTCATATGTGTTGGAGCAATGTCACGTCACATCACTTTTGAATTTATGGCCTCGATAACTGTTCCATGCTTATTCATATTTTAGCTCCCATTTCTTAATAATGCGAAATTTTGCATCTAAAAAGAGTTAGTTTCTATAAGTTAAATGACCAAAACTATCACGTGCTATTTATGAATCTAAGATGTAAAATTTTGGTTATTCATATGCTGGTGCCTTTTTTTATAATTAAATTTATCCATTTTTTCACCTTTTTCATTAAACACCATCTCTTTTCTTTCTCAGCTGCAACAACTCTCACTTCTACAGTCTCACAGCAGTTCTCGATTCCATCTTCAACGTTATTTTAGCAACACCTTCTTCGTCCAATGTTATTATCGTGGCAATAAAAATTGATTTAGGGTTTTGGATTTTGAATTTTAGAATTTGTAATATAAATTATAATTTATATTTTTTCGAAATTTGAATATGAAGGTGCCAGAAGAAACTAAGGAGGTGCAGGAAGAATTTACCATATAATTGGGTGTACAAAAAACAACAATAGCTTGGCCTTGCAATAGTACATAGTCCCAGATCAACGGAAATAACACGAAGGATGCTATTGGACTCAAATAAGCCCAGATAATAATTTTGATTTGTGCTGTGTGGGTATTAAGCGTGATAAACAGATGTGCAAAATTTATGAAAAAACAAAATTTTTCTCAATCACCAACCCAGTTTTTTTTAAGATTAGGCCAAAGAAGTAAAAATATAGAATAAATGTTTTTAATTAATTATCTCTCGCTTGGAAATACAAATCTTATGTATTAAGATTGTAAAAATAATAATAAAAACAACTAACCATGATAATAAATTATTTTTAACTCACTTAATGTATCACTTGAGTTGTCATTTGTGTTGATTTTCTTAAGAGAAAAGAAATGAATTTATGACAACTTATTAAATTGGGTGTAATTATTCAAAAACTCATTATGTTGATTATTAATTGAATGGATAGCATAAGTATTTATTATGATGTTGAAGTTTTAACATTTTATAGTAAGTACTTACTTAGTATGTGAGTTTAATTAATAACTCATATACTAAGATAGAAGGTAGGTAACATAAATAAATAATTCTTTTGCACCCAATTTTGTATCATGGATTTTCCTTCTCCTTCCATATCCATTTCCTTCGTCTTCATTTCACCATTGCGTTTTATCTTTGTTTGTCTCATCCTTCTTCACTGGTTTTCTCTGTTTCCATTGCCTTCGTCTCGGTTCCTCCATTTTCGTCTTTCTCAATTGGTGTTGCTTGTTTCGTCTTTGCTTTGTGTATAGGTTTGTGTTCCTCCATTTATGTTCATTCATCAACGCTATTTAGTAAGTATTGAAATTTTTTCCTAAATTTCTGACTTAGCTTTTGTTTCCTTAATTTTTCATCATCTTAGTTGCTTCGTATAACCAAAATAAAAGGTCCCTTTTAATTGTCATAAAAAGTGTCTTTAGAATTAAATTCCTTTTTAGAATCTCAAAATGGAGTTTGATATTTATGTGCTTAGTTCTTTATGATAAAATTGATTCTTAGCCAAGTGTATCAATTCCAAGTGTATCAATTTTGATTATCACGAAACACTCTAGGACCCAATCTCCTTACATGTGAACTTATTACCATTCTCATCATCTAGATAACTTCATTAATTATTTAATTGTTTCAATCACTAATGAATTCAAAATTTTATTTGTAATACAAAAATTTTATGGGCCCAATTTTTTGTTTAGGCTAGGACCATCTAACTTTGAGACCCATAAAGTCTCAAGTCACAAAATAGGACCTAGTTGTAGTAATTGTGGTTCATTTATAAGATTAGATGCACGAGTTACAATCCTAACATTTGAGAACCATATAGATATTTAGTTTTCTTCTCCTTTTGTCTTTTACCTCGCTAAAATGGAGTAGTCAAAGCCTAAATATTCATTCAAGATCCATTCAAAAAAACCCTATAACTTGACCCCAATGCACATAGAATATATAGCCAATTACTTTCTGCACTTTACCAAATTTGAACTTGTAACCGACTTACATGTAAAACGATAAAATTGCCCTTAAATAAAAGAGGGAGTGCCAACTATACAACTTTTGAAATACGTTTTCAGATTTAGATTTATAGACACTTTTTTAAATTCTGAAAATTCTTTCTAGAATATATTTTTCAGATTTTGTTTCCTAAACTTTTTTTCCTGGAACGTATTTTTTGTATTCTAGATATACTTTTCTGAAATAGATTTTGTTTTTGAATTCTATTACGAAATTTTATTTCTAAAACACAATAATTTATTATAGAATTATTTTTTGAAAAGGTATATTTTGAATTTCAGATTTTCAAATTCAGAATAGAGAATAATTTTGAAAATTTCAAAAATGGTACATACTGAAACAAGCCCAATTTTGACTACCCAACAAGGATAAAGGTATCTGGTTTATTATTGATGGTGAATTCTTCCTGTACCATACCAATTTGAACTTGCACTCTATCATTTTTCAAATTTTCCAAAAATTATCCTCTCTTCCAGATTTAAAAATCCAAAATTCTAAAAATACAATTAAAAAATCAAAGTTTTATTTCAGAAAAGTAAATTTTCAAAATACAAAAAATACATTTTAAAAATAAATCCAAAACGTAAAATTTAGAAATGTATTCTAAAAAAGAATTTTCGAAATTAATCTGTTCTAAAAATACAAATACTTTCAGAAAAAAAGTTCTGAAAATATTTTTTTTATCCACACCCTTCTTTATTTTATTTTTATAAAATCTCTCATATTAGAATATTTCTATTTAAGATCATTCAGAAAAATATTTTCGTCATTTCCGGTAAATTGAGTGCAAGTTCATATTGACATGACTGACAAAATTAAGTGTTGAGATAACTTAAAAGGCAAAAAAAATTAAATGTTCACACAACTTATGTGTCCTACATTAATATGATGTGCTTTTATTTTCCCCTAATCTCATGCCATGACTTTATTATAACATGCCCTGAAAGAAAATGTGATAATTGATTTAAATGAATGCTGCTGTCTTCCTTCCCTTGGCATTGACTAAGCCAAAATAGGATAGTTATAAATATGGTTAATTTTTTTTTTCTCTTGCTTTTATTTAAATTTTTAGTTGATCTTAATAATTTTGAAGTAAATTAAAATGGAGTTAATTATATATTTCGTCTCTGTATTTATATATAAAATTAAATTTTATTTTTAATCTAAACTTTATCATTGTAATAAGAAAATTATTAGAATAAATTTTTATTATGAATACTGAGAAGATTTAAAATTTAAATTAAAAACGAAAAGTGAAAATATATATACTAAAAATATATTTAACCCTAAAATCAATAATTTAGTAAGTTAAAAAAGTATTTTTTGTTTAATGCTTAAGTGGTTGTACCAAGTTGCATTGGTATACATCTATCTTTACCTGAAGTCTATCTCTACAACCGCAGACACACAACAGATTAATACCCAACCTAATCAAATTAATCTCCAAACACCTTTTTAAAAAGTTAAATAATAACGAAATATAATTTTGTATTTATAAGAATGAACTTAAATAGAAAATAAAATGGTTTTCTGAAAGTTTATTATGATAATCCATTTAAAATGGTCTCAAATCACACACACTTACAAACGGAAACAAAACACACACTCACACTTAAAAATAGACACAAATCAGACATTTCAAACACACATTAGAAGGACAATTTCTATAAGATAAACGATCACTTCAAGCTTTCATACAATATTTATTTTTAAATGAAAAAATCAAACAGTTTCTCATTGAAGCAAAATCAACTTCTCTTAACATCCAAAACATCATTATAATACACATTTAATAACAAAGCAGTTGTAGTTAAAGTAGAATGCAACTGTAAACGAACTTTACCTGTAAAGTTAAAGAGTCCAAATTCTATAAGATGATTTTAGTTTTTCCCTAAGCAGTATCTCTAATCCGAGGGTTGATAATTGATTAATGGCTGTACTGAGTGAATCCAAAAAAGATTCTGATAATCAGACGGGTATAAACGAGTGTCCAAGATCTAAGGAGAGAGGCCCAACCGTTGACTGGCGAGGTCACACGTTGTCTCGGTGAACCCCACCCTAGACTTCACCAAATCAAACTCCATCCACACGTTCTGCTGATGATGATGCCCAATCACGTATGCTTCAATTCCCAACAAATCAGAGTTCCCAAAAGTGAAGCAATAAACCCAATCACTCCCCTTCCTCGCTTTATACAACAACCTCTCCCCGGACACCCTCATCTCCGCCCCCTCAAACACCAGTGTCACTGCCGGAACCGCCGCCAAACTCGCTGGTGCGTGGTAGCACAAGTCCATCGCCCCCTCAAACACAAACTCCGGGTCCTCAATTCGGGTCAGCACCCCCTTTGTTTGCTCCAAGAACTCATCTTTCAATGCTGAATAAACCGACCCGAGAAGAAAAGTGAACTGGGTACCCGAATCCACCATCGTCTGACCCGCCCCGGTGTGGTCGGGCACGAACACCGACTTCGGAAGTTGCAGAAGTTTCTCCGAAACCTTGATCCCCAAGAGCTGGACCGTGTACGCCACGCTGTCAAAGTACGGCAACGAGGTTGTTGCCGTCACTAAAGGTGTATACTTCAGCGGCCCCAGCCACGGTGCGGCGGCGGCCCCACCTCCCAGAAGGAGAACTCCGGAGGCGTCCTTCCCGGAGATGCAGTACGAGAATTTGGGGAGCGCCATTTGGGTCACCAGCGAGAGAGAGCCTCGGTTCATGCCCATCAGACCTGTTGTTTTGGAATCCTCGTCGACGTCGGAGGTGTACCCGGTGGTGTCCATGCACCCGAACAGGGTTCCCGGTTGTGATGCGCCACCGATGAAGAAGGTTTCTGCGGCGAGGGTGCCCTCGACGGAGGAGGAGTCGGCGTAGGAGACGATGACGTGGCAGAGTTTGTGGGGGTCGCAGGAAGCGGGTAGGATAAGGTCACGAGTTCGAGTCTTGCATATGGATGAATTGCATGGAGTTGTGGTGTAGGAGGATGAGAGGAAAGGGTTGAAGGTTGAGTTTAGGTTTGGGAGTTTTTTGCAGTGGAGCCAGGAGAGTTCACTCCCTGTGTCGAGGACCATGGTAACGTTCTGTGGGGGTGAGCCTACAGTTAATGAGACGGTTAGTGTTACATTATGCTGGAAAGAGAGCTTACGTGAGGGTGAGGGTGTTTGTGTTTGTGTTTGTGTTTTTAGAGACAGTAGGAGGGATTTTTGTGTTTGTGATGAAGAAACACATGTTTGGATTTGGAGGAGAATGAAGAGGAGGTGGATTGCGAAGGAACAGAGAGGATAAGAAAGAGAAGACTTAGAAGAGGCCATGAAAGGAGAATATTGATTCAGGTTTGTGTTTGTTGGTGGATTATTCAGAGTATGTATTGATTCAGGTTTGGTTTGCATCTCATGAGTTGAGTTGCTGAGTTGGAACTTCCAAATCATATTAAATTGGGAGAGAGAAAGGATTGGATTGTACTATCAGACGGTCTCCGTGTGAAGGTGTGGTGGAGCTCTCTAAAGATTCTCCTGTATAGCTGTATCAGAGGACAATTCCTGTCGTTACATTCACTGGAAAATGAATGTATTGTTTTCTAGTATTATAAAAGGTAAAACTATTAACAAATTCCACCTTTTTTAACAACAAAAGGGTGATTAGTATGCAATGCAAACCTTGATAGTGTTGATACCAAGTATTTCTTACTGAGTGAGACGGTTAACTATTTAATTTACTATTTGACTGCATGAGTCTATGATAGTGAGATAGTATACAATGAAGTTTTATCTTTTGAGTATTTAATTGTTTTTTTATGGTGATAGTGTATAGATCTCTATTTATAGATTCAGAAACATTTAATATATATCTACCTTTTTATTTAGGGGGTAGTAGGTGTTTTGAACCAAGATGAAGCAAAATAGAATTTTTTATCCCAACCATGATTACCTTATACTTCATTTAGAAATAACGAAGATCGAGTAGCCGTCTTCAACCGATGATCGCCATGTATGTTGGTAGGGATGATAAATCAATTCGTATTACAGGCTTAAAGTGATTTTGGATATGAATCCATGCACATTATATATCTCAAGTAGTTAGAATGAATTGATATGGTTAAGTTAAAAGTGTGATATTTCCTTATCTTTTTCTTTCACACATCAAACAATCTAAAACATGTATGTTACAAAATGCGTCCTTGAATCTCACAGAGTGCTTGAACACATGGTTATTTCAAGAGTGTCCAAAGAAAAAAAAAAGGTTCATGCTACCGACACTTTCTTTAGAAAAAGGAGCTCTGGAAACCAAAAAGCAAATAGACAAAAGGTGCAGTGTTGTAGTAAAACCCGGAAGTGCCAAGAACAACAAAAAACTACTGCTTAGAGTTATCAAATGGTGTGTATGTTGTGGATTAATACACAATTGCTACTTAGAGAATGCTTGAAAATTTGGCACACTATCTTAAAGCATGATTTGACTAATCAGAGCATCCAAGTTCATTCCATGCTATACAGTATGAATCACTTAATCAAATCGAAGACCAAACTTTTCCAGCTTCATGTACATTTTGCTTTTCATTGGTAAAGGATAAAGTGTCTTGCTTGCATCAGTACACTCGAAATAATAATTAAATATCAAATAATTTAAAAATAAAAATAATTAATCATTATATTAATTAAGTTAAATATTATTTTATAAATTAAAAAAATTAGTTTTATTTAAAATAATTTTTTATTATTAATAAGAATTTATAAAATTGTTTCTAATTTAATATGTAACTCCAATTGTTAAGATTTTATGTATTATTTATTTAGATTTTAAATTAATCTTTAATTTAATTAAAGATTAATTAAAAATTTAAAATAATTAGTAGTTAAAATTTTGATAGTTACTATTAAATACAATTTTTTTTAAATTTTTTTAAATTTTTATTAATAATAAAAGTAATTTTAAATAAAATAATATTTAATTTAACTAATGTAATAATTCATTATTTTTAATTTCTAAATTAATTAATATTTAATAAAAAATTTTGTTGTCACAGTTGATATTTTCAGCCTTTAAAATTTGGAATTAACAATTAAAATTCAATAGTTGTTTAGCACTATTATAATTATGATTATAATTTACTTTTGCAAGGAGTTTTTTTTAATATAATTACCATTTTATTGAGAAATAAATTCTCTTGACTAAGATAGGAGATACACAAAAAGCCATAAGAAGGTCTATCATTAATTTTGACACGCAATAGGAGTTCGACATCTTACTTAATGAGAGTTTGACATCTTATTTAATAATTAATTATTAGTCAAATTTAATAAATGCAATGACACCAAATTAACAATAATATAGGAAAATTTACACCGATAATTCATCAAATTAAAAGTCATTACAATAATTTAGTGGGAATCTATCCATAAAGTCATAAGAATCGGTCGAAGGTTGAGGTTTTGAAATTTGCCATATACTTTAATCTTGTTTTGTTTCTAATTAATAATTCTAAAAAAAAAATTATATTTAATAAAATATTGATAGTGACAAGAAAAAACAAAACATAAACAGAGATTAACAATAATTATGAAAACATTTTGTTACACTTTTAAAACTTATAGACTCTAGGTGACATAAGAGGAAGTGGACGGACTCCAGCAAATAATAATAATAATAATAATAAATGTGTTTTTTTCATTATATGATATGTTAGGAAAAGAAAAGGAAACATGAAAAATAACGTGATGCACAAGTTTTTTTAATATGTATATTTTTGGACGGAATGAGGAAACTGATTGTGTTTTAAAAAAAATCTTTTATTAAAGATATTTATTTTTATAGAAAAAATATTTTTTATAAAAAGTTTCAAGAAATAAGTTTCTTCATATAGATTTTGAAAGTTTAACAAAATATTCGAAAAAAAACTCATAAAACATAATATATTTTAATTGTGATCGATTAAGAGAACAAAAAATTAACATAAAAAAATAAAAAGCTAGCTTTCATTTGCGATGAACGTGGATCGAACACGTGACCTTCAGATCTTCAGTCTGACGCTCTCCCAACTGAGCTATCCCCGCAATTTATTTTTAATTAAACATTTTTTATTCTTAAAACATTCTAATTTTCTTTGTTAATCTGTAAACACCCGATGCCTCACGTATTAAATAATGGATGGGATCAAAGATACTTAATACAAACAATTAGAAAATTCAAAACAATAAATTTAGAAAAAAAAATTAATTATAGGAAACAAAGTTATAGATAGGCTAAATTACAAGGATAAAAAAGTGTAAGGTTAGGAAACTAGTTTACCTGTGTTTTTAATACTTTTGAATGCTGATTCATGTATTAATCTAAGATTATTATACAGATATTATTAATCTCCTCTTAGTGATGTAGTATATAGTGATGAACAGTGAGATAAATTTGTGAGTGGGTCTGGGTGTCCAATAATGAACAAACAATGAAGAATGCGAGTTGTGAGTGGTGACTGTATATGATATAACATAATCCTTGGCAATTGGCTTTGACATCAGACATAGACATGACAATGCAATATTTATCATTAGGAACATCCTTATTTAATTAATTTTTCAATGTTTTTCTGATAAAAAAAATAAAATAAAAATTATCATTAGGAAAAGTGATTGTCATGATCCTCTATGTGCCAGACTTAGCTCTTCCTTCCATAGCCATGGACCCTGATAGCTAGTTAGGGTTCTATTAGCCTTGCATCAAAAGCAATATATGTCTTTTGTAGAAATGGATGCATTTGAGGCAGAAAACATTTAATGCTGCTCAAATCTTCATATTCACTTTGAGGGGACCTCCCTTACATTATTGCCACTTAGCTTCAAGTGATAGCTGGGACAGTTTCTTACAACTAGGTAATAATAAAAATAATAAATAAATGTAAAACATTTTAAGAATATCTCAACACTATATACATCTATATAATGAAATTATGATGTCAACATAACATCTTTAAAAAATTCAAAGTATTATGAATAATCTAAACATTTTTAGATCTTTGTAAACACTTGTCTCTGCCTCTTAACATAAGGTAAACAACGGATCATCAAAGTCCTAATTAAGTATAAAAAAAAGTTAAACTAACAATGTATTTAAAGAGCATCCCAGTCTTTGAAAAACAACTAAAAAATTCAACAATGAAATTAGAGCTAAACCACACTTAAGAAAGGACTAATTAGCAGCAACATTTTTCTTTATAAATAAACGCTTAATTTCGTTTACATTTATGTATATAAACCTTTTGAGGTCAAATTAAGTAATGTGCTAGGATTTTAATATTTAAAATATTTAAAAATTATCTTAAATATTGTGGACAATAAAACTCTATCATCATAACACTACTCTAAACACTGCAGTTTTGGTAATAAGATAATCTATCATTAAAAGATATATTTTTCTCATTAGAAGTATATTTTGATTAAATTTATTATCTAATTATCTTATTATTTTGTTGAGTTTATGAATATTTTATCATTAAAAATTTCTCAATATAATCCCTATTGCATGCAACGTGATTTTATTTTTTCAATTTTACTTGTTAATTGTACTGGTAGAGCCCGTACGACCGAGACCATATCTCAGAACTCGGTCACTATGCCGATCGACACCGCAAAAATCATTACGCCTAAATAGAATTAACAAGGCTAATCAGCGATGAAAAGCTAGTTAATACATTTCTAAGCATGACCCATCTCTATAATAAGACCCAATAAGAAAAGACCTATAATAACCATATAAATAGACACAAAATCCAAGAACCAGATAAGTCATTATATAGTGCTTAGAGTACCAAGTGTCGAATACTCAAGTCGGAGTGTCTTTTGCTAGTATCATTCGAGTCTCAACTTTGTGGAGACCGAATGACAGATTGAGAGGAGGAGCATAAGGAGCATGCTTGGAGAGAAGTAGAAGTGCAGACCAACCGACCGAGGAGGCAGAGGAGCAGCTCGAATAATTCTTTTGGTTCCAACTCCGTTCGAGAACATTAATGACTGAGTTTAGAAATTGGTGTGATAGGCATGCATGAGTATATTTAAAAAAAACTACACTAGAATATAAGTGTGTTATGGGACCACCGAAACCAAAAGCATGTAAGTCAAAGAACTTTATTGAAAAGCATGAAAGAGAGTACATACAAAAGAGAAGCACACTCAATATAAAGAGTTGCAAAACGTATCAAAGAGAACAAACACAAAAACGTGCAACCAAAAAACAAAAAAAAGCAACTTCAATAGCCCCCTTCAAGTTGTGTCGTGGATATTAAGGGTCTTTGGCTCAAGCGATGGAAGTTGTTGATCAGAAGAAATGGGAACAAAGTGAAACAAGTTAGCTTAGAGTCGATTTTAATGTTTTGCGTGTTCATGAAAGTTGAGATTGGAAGTTATATGCCTAGTAGATTGAGTATCACAATATAATGTAACAAGAGCCGTAGGATGTACTCTAAGGTTTCTCAGAAGATACACAATCCATTGAATTTCATATGTGATAGTGGCTAAAACACGATACTCATCCTCAAAGGAAGAATGTGAAATTGTGGTTTAGGGTTTGATCAAGAAAGATGTAACCAGTAGTGGAACATCATGTGTCTTGGAAAATTGTCCAATTAGAATACATTGAGTAACATTATAATGATAGTAGTAGGAGCCTTTAGAAACTGACTTGAGAACTGAACAATGTAACATATGTTTGGCCTTGTGTTAGTCAGATGAAGGAGTCTTTCAATGATCCTTTGTTAAGAAACAATGTCATAAGGAGTTGAACTTTTGTCAAAGAAACTCCTTTTATCTTGCATCATGGGAGTTAAAACAAGCTTAGCAGCTAAAAAACCAGTGTCAGCAAAGATGTCAAGGGCGTACTTTCCATGATAGATGTAAATGCCATTATAAGATCTAAGTACTTCAAGGCCAAAAAAAAACTTTAATTCATCAAGGTCCATAACTTTGAATGTCCGATCAATAAGAAGTAACAGCTGAGCCGAGCTCATAGCCTTTCTTTCTTGTACAAACTTCGTTCAATGCAAAACCAAAATTTCTATAAATAACTACAAATCACGCTCAATTGGGTGTATTTCTTTCACATTTGTAAGTGTCCTCCATGACATTATTGCTACAATATTTATAACCCTATCGTCCTTCCCTACAATTATTGTAAACTTCCTTCACAGAAGGATCAATGCTTTGAAAACACACATATAACTAACAATTTTGGAAGATGAACCCATCACTCATTTACTCAATCTTCTGCTCATAAATCATAAGGACAGTTTCTCACTGTTCAACTCTAGCTGTCAACAACAGCAAAAGTAAACAAAAACAAAAATAAAAAACTATAGGCTGCTTAGTGGTCATCTTGTATTCCATTTTAGCCATTTAATTTCCTTACAGCTACCTTATGATTAAGATGGGACCATCCCAGCAATCAAACTTCAAATGGAACTCATCCTTCTGCTCTTCTGCTTTGAAATTGTGCATGTTTCAAAAGCTATCTATTTTGAGATTTTATGAGCCACGCGTTTGGTAATGAATAGTTAATAGACTTTTATTTCTCTTCTCTGTTGAAAAGGAACAACAGATCCTTCTCTTTAATTAATGATGGGAAATTATTGATACTTTTTTTTTCTCGTCTAATCTTTTGTGGTGTGCCATCATAGGCAAAGAGTTTCAGTCCCCGTTCAAATTTGGTGTTGATTAAACCAGTAATTTGAATTTGACTCACCAAATTCAATCACATTATTAATGGTGGCTGCAATTTCCCAAATGGGAGATAGAAAGCACAACGTGTAACGTGCTCCTTTATTTCTATTTTTTACATATTAATATAATCGATTTATTAATAGGTTTATATTTTTTGTTGAGGTATTTATTTTTCAAGTAATTTAATAATGAAAAAAATGAAAGATAAAATATGAATATATATATAATTGGATTTTTTTCTTTCTATTTTACATATTTATTTTATTATTTCTTAAGGAGAAAGAATAATTTTATTTATACATAAATCCTTTCTTTCATAATACTACTACATTATTCTACAATGATGGAGGAAACATATGTACAAGATTAATATGAAGTGTTGGCTGCATATAGAAAGTAATCACAATATGTTTTTCTAGAGAATTCAGAACTCAGTTGTAACATGTATAATTCTTGTTGATATTTCTCGGCAAGTGTACCGAATCAACTGTAATATAGTACTCTTTAAAGTACGAATGTCGAATCCACAGGGAACAATTCTAATTAAGATGTTTTGTTTTAAAACTCATCAAGTATAGAAGATAATTTTGATTGTTGAGAACTTGTTCATTACCAAATTAAATATTTCACAAGTAACTAAGAGATATAGGGTTTGATTCAACCAAATACAAAACTAA